>Ga0080004_1125457_pt1 | contig 57387 bp, 49 predicted proteins | sample WasSprMetagenome_FD_69207 | JGI IMG/M metagenome (GOLD analysis project Ga0080004, IMG submission 69207) | Sulfidic aquatic microbial communities from Washburn Spring, Yellowstone National Park, USA - WS (SPADES assembly) (version 2) | ecosystem: Environmental > Aquatic > Thermal springs > Hot...
CTAATTTCTCCTCTGTCCTTATCTGGGCTTCCTCTAACCTGGCTAACCTCTCCTCTGCTTTTATCTGGGCTTCCTCTAACCTGGCTAACCTCTCCTCTGCTTTTATCTGGGCTTCCTCTAACCTGGCTAATTTCTCCTCTGTCCTTATCTGGGCTTCCTCTAACCTGGCTAACCTCTCCTCTGCTTTTATCTGGGCTTCCTCTAACCTGGCTAACCTCTCCTCTGCTTTTATCTGGGCTTCCTCTAATCTGGCTAACCTCTCCTCTGCTTTTGACTGCGCTTCAACTAATTTCTCTACTACTCCCTCTAACTTTGTCAATCTTTCCTCTATCTTTATCTGGGCTTCAACTAATTTCTCTACTACTCTCTCTAACCTCGTCAACCTTTCTTCTGTCCTTATCTGCGCATTTACCAGTTCGTTAATTTTCTCTTCGGTCTTTTTCTGTGCCTCTATAAGTTCTAAAATAGTTTTCCTCAATAAGTCAAATTCTTCTCTTGTAACCTTTATTTCCTTCATTCTATCATCCACTATTGTAATTATTGCTTCATATAATTCCTTTGTGAGTTCCATATTAAATTTCCCTTCTTTTTTATGTAATTTTACCTGTTTCTATTTTTAAAGTCAATTGAGTATTTTTTCAAAAAGGAAAAAGACAAAAGAAATGAAAAAACAAAAAATAAAAAATTTCTCTCCAGTAAAATTTTTGATATTATTATCACTGGATATAAAAGAGTTTTAAAAGCAAATTTCAAAATAAAGTTCCTCTTTAAAATTTCTGCAATGGAAGGACTGTATTTATAATAGTATTTTATAAATTTTTCTCCAAGTAATGAATTTACCAGTATTTTATCTCTGAATTCTCTTAAAATTTTAACCTGCCAGGACTCTTTACCAAAACATACACTTGCTATGAAACATCCTCCTCCACCGCCTCCACTACTTGATGGTTGTTCACCTTGTATATTTTTTGTAATAAAATATGTTTCATCAGACCAACTAGACCAGTTACCATTTATATCCTTATATTTAACTCTCCAGTAATATTTTTTATTTGGTTCAAGTTTTTTATCAACATTAATGGAAGTAATTGCTCCTGCATCTGTATTTTCCCAGTAAGGCGATAAATAACTTCCATTTTCTTCTCTTATCTGCCAGGAGGAACTTCCCATAGTATCTCCATCAGGGTCAGAAAATCCAGAAGCAATAAGCAAAACATTTAATTCAACATTTTCCTGACCATTGTAAGGTGAAATATTATATGGTTTATTTGGTGGAGTTGAAACTTTTTGTTGAGTTGTGAAATTTGTCTCATAAGACCAATAAGACCAGTTTCCATAAGGGTCAGAATATCTTACATCCCAAAAGTATTTTTTATTATATTCAAGAACACCCGGAGGAATTTCTAATGAATTTGATGAATTCTGTGTCTGCCATTTATATTCTGTTTTACCATCTTCCCTTATTCTCCATTGTGCAATATATAAAAAATCTCCATCGGGGTCAGAAAATTTTGAAGCGATTAAAGTTGGTGTTAATGGTATATTTGTGGAATCATTTGGTGGATATTCATTTTCTGGTGTTTTAGGTGGTCTATTTGGAGAGGTTGTAAAACATGTTTCATCAGACCAGTTTGACCAGTTTCCATTTGCATCCTTATATCTAACATGCCAGAAATATGTTGTTGAAAATTCCAGATAACCATAAGGAACATTTATTGAAGTAACAGGACCTGCATCTATTTCATAAACAGGATTTTGATATGTTGAATTCTGCTTTCTTATCTGCCATTGAGAAGAAGCAAAAGGAATATTATCTGGGTGAGAATAACTGGAAGCAATCAAAGTAGGTGTAAGAGAAACATTCTGTGCACCATTTTCTGGATAAATATTCTGGGGTTTTTCTGGAATGCCTGTAGGAGGAGGGACATACTCTGTTTTCCATAAAATTGAAAAATTATTATTTAAAGATGGAGAAAGCCAACTATATTGTGTTCCTTTTTTATTACTAATCTGAATTCCAATTGAAGCATTAGCACCTTTATCATAACTTGAATCTCCAAATTCTACATCTTTATAATTAAAAAGAATATCTGATTTATTTTCAAAAAATACAACCTGAAAAGTTATTCCATTTGTTCCACCTACCCAATAATGAGGAACATTTCTCCATTCAATTACAAATTCTCTGTTTGGTGAATTACCAATAGTAGCATAATAAACATTATTATTTCCAGAGGGATTTAAATCATCTCTAAAAGGTGCAATCTGAATATTTAAAGATGATTCTGGAATTGGAAATGGAAAATAGGTGAAATAATAATTATTAATCTCATCAAAAAATGTTATAACTCCATTTGAACTCACATAAATTTCATTAAAACCAGAATTATAATCACCAAATTTAATGGGAAAAGTAGGAGTTATTTTTTTTACACTTTCATCTGAGAGATTTAAATTTGTTCCGGATGAAGTTATATCCCTCCAGTTATATGTAGTGGTCTGAAAATTATAATTATTTAAAACATATGCACTGACATTATCATTACCCGGAAAAGCAATAGTATATTTACCTGTATTCTGCTGATACCAGATTCCTGAATAAATACCATCTCCTGAATATATATCAAAACCAGTTCCATTATCAAGAAGGGTTATTGTTTCTCCTGTTTCAATAATATTTACATTTACATTTCCATTTCCTCTTTCATCTTTTATATTTAAGCAAGAAAGTTCCACTCCATCATCCTTATAACAACTTACCTTATTTCCAATTGGTCTTAATCTTGCATAAAAAGTTTTTCCTGAAGGATTTAAAGAACCATCTGCTCTTATAATTTTCCCGGTAATTGTTTTATTATTAAGAGAACTTAAATTTTTACCACCTGTTAATATTAAATTTTTTATTTTTGTCCAGTCATAATTTGTATATTTTGATTTTATTAAACCTGAAAGACCTGAAACAAAAGGAGTTGCCATACTTGTTCCACTTAGCCAGGAATAATTATTTGACGGATATGTGCTAAAAATTTGATGTCCTGGTGCTCCAACATCTACTTTATATTTCCCGTAATTTGAAAAAAAGGCAAGACCATCATTTTTATCAGTTGCTGATACAGTTATAACATTTGGTAGATATGTTCCAGCAGGAAAGGCAGGATTATAATCAATATTAATACTATCATTTCCTGCTGCAACAATAAATAAAATCCCTTTTTCCATCAAACTTTTTATTGCTTCGTAAAGTGCCATACTTACACCATAACCACCCCATGAATTACTTGTTGCAACAATATTTACTCCTTTATTTTTCATATCTATAACATAATCAATACATTTAAGTGCATCACTAAGATAACCTCCTCCCTCAGAAGACATGAATTTTAAAGCCATTATACTTACTTTCCAGTTTACTCCACAAACCCCATTATTATTATTCCCTTTTGCTCCAATTATTCCTGCACAATGTGTTCCATGACCATTATCATCCATTGGATTTCCTGTTCCTGTTATTGCATTTATTCCATATATATCATCTACATATCCATTATTGTCATCATCTATTCCATTACCGGGGATTTCAAATGGATTTTTCCACATATTTTCAATTAAATCAGAATGGGTATAATCAACACCTGTATCTATAACTGCAATAACAATTGATGTATCTCCACGAGTTTCTTCCCATCCTTCAGGTGCATTTATATCAGCATCATATGTCCCGGGACTACCCAGTATTGACTGGCCTGTATTATGCAATCCCCATTGAAAATTAAAATAAGTATCATTCGGTATAACAAAAGCCCTAACAATATAATTTAACTCTGCATATTCAACTTCAGGCAGGTTTTTCAATTCCTTTATAACTTCATGTACATTTTTATTCCAGGTTTGAACAACAAATAAATTCCTTAAATTTTTGAATTCCCTTAAAATTGAAAGACCTTTTTGAGATAATAGAGAATTTATCCTTTCCTTTCCAAAATTTTTAAACTTTACAATTATTTCTCCTTCTTTATATTCAATTTTTTCCTTTGCATGAGAAATTGTGATTAAAAGAATTAAAAATATAAATAAAATCTTCTTAAATGCCTTACCCATATTTACTCTTTTTAAAATTTTCTCAAGAAAACAGGCAATATCAAAATCACAAAAATAAATGGCAGTAATCCTTTAACAAACAGATAAGCAACAATTATAACTGGATAAAGAGAAATTTTAACAATAGATTTAATCATTATTTTATCTTTTAAAAATTCACTAATTCTGTGAGAATGTGCATAATAAAATCTTACAAAACCCCTACCAATCCAGTTTTTCAACAAAAATCTATCTCTGAAATCTTTTAATATCTTTACCTGCCAACTATTTTCTCCAAAACATACACTTGCTATGAAACATCCTCCTCCACCACCTCCGGATGGAACTCCTCCAGAATAACTTACAAGAATACTTGCTGGATTTGAACAATAAACTTCTCCATAATCATTATAAGCACTCACTTTATAATACCACATACCTACTGGAGGAGTATCCTTATAGAATGTTTTATCAGCAGATACACTTCCAACAAGTTCCCAGTTTATTCCATCTATACTTCTATAAATCTTAAATCCGGATAAAGGAGCACCATTTGATGTATAATTCCATGATAGATAAACTCCATCAGCACCAGCAGAACCAGTTAAGTTTGTTGGAGAATTTGGCCAGTCAGAAGTTGTTGATGGTCTTAAAATATATGTTTTTGTTGGTGAAGTTGCAATAATCTCAATTAAACCATCATTATTTATATCAGAAACAATAACTCTCAATATAGTATCCCCTAAATTACAGGACATTAACTCATTCAAAGAAGAATCAAGAATCTTAACATATGAACCCTTTGAAACAATTATTTCCTTATTATTATCTGCTTTACCATCAAAATCAACACATCCCCATACTTTTCCAGAAGATGCCTTTGAGTTTTTAATAAATCCATTTATAATATTAACAACATAGACATTCTCTTCTTTATCAGAAATAATAATCTCCTTTATTCCATCTGCATCAATATCACTTATGAGAACATTGACATCTTCTGTATTATTTCCGGTTATTGGAACCTGTTTTGAAATTGAACCATCAGATGGATTGAACATATAACAGGTTAAAGTAAATTGATTGTTCTCTGTTGAAGTTCTCACTCCTATAATATCTTCATTCCCATCATTATCAATATCAGAAACATAAACTTTCAATCTCCCTCTTATTCCAGTTAGTTTCTTTGTCCATACTGAATTTCCAGTAAATACATCTATTGCATAAAGAACTATATCATTATCATCACTTTCGCCAGCAAATACATTCATAACTTTACCATCACTCCTAACAAATATATTTAAGTTTTCAGGAATTATCTTTTGAGAAATTTCTGTTTCCCAGGAAATACCATCAGTTAAGTAATCATACAATATAACTGTTTCATAATTTGTTCCATCACCTGCTAAAAGAATCTTCTCTTCAGCAAATTTTATAGCCCATTTAGTATCATCAGGTGGATTTGGTAATGTTTTTGTCCTCAATTTATTTAACTGATTATCATAAATTTCAAATAGATTTTTGCCAGTCCCTGTGAGTAAAATTTCAAGATTTGTATCCTTATCAATAGAATCAATCAATGAAAGATTATAATTTGTTGATTTTGAAGATTTTAAGTCATATTGTTTTGTTGCTGAATTATAACTGTAAACATTTATAGAATTTAAATTTACATCCTTCACAATCAAATCAAGTTTTCCATCCCCTTCAATATCACCAGTTAATATATCTCCGCCTTTTCCTATTGTCCACTCTTTTATAAGTTTTGAATTTGATGGAAGTGTCTTATTTGCTCTGTAATAATAATCATTTGAATTCCCTCTATCATAATTTTTACTCATCCATCCATTCATAATTATAAAATTCTGCTCTATCAAATCAGAAGAACCTATTCCAACATATTCTCTTAAAATTGGCATTGAGTTTTGAATAAGAGGAATAATATAGTAATTACCAAGTGCATATAGATTTGTAAATTCAAAATATCCATTTGTGCCTGTTGTGTATGTCTTATTTATCTCTCCTCCAATCATAACCTTAACACCATTTACTGGATTCCCTTTATAATCCTTGACATATCCACTAATTTTAACATATGGTATTGGTACAGAAACTGGAGGGTCTTCAATATTTCCTGCATTGTCTGTACTTTTTGCATAAATTTTTGTTGTCCCTGAAGGAATGGAAACATTTTCACCTGTGGTATATTGTCTCCAATTTGTTCCATCAAATGAATACTCTGTCATTGATACTCCTGAAAGTCCATTGTCAGTTGCAGTCAATGTAAATGTCTTTTTATTATAATCAACATTTATAGTTGTTGTTGGTGCTTTTGTATCCACCCATATATTCTGGTTATAAATCTTTATATCTTCTCTATTTTCAAGATTATCAACTCCTGCATATTTGAAATTACCTGCATCTATTTTAACATCATCAAGATAAAATTCAGTATCAATAGAAACTAAATTTGAATTTTGACCGGGTTCACTTCCATCTATTGTATATCTAACTCCTTTAACTCCACTTCCTGTATCTGTTGTTCCTGTAAATTTAATCTTTGCTCTACCTGTAGTAGAATTAAACCAACCAGTGACTGCTGGACCAGAACCATTTTCTCCTGTAACTTCTATAGAAGTTCCAGTAGGTGGCTCATCATCAACTGTAAATTCAACATATTTGTGTGGTGTTTCCTCATTTCCAGCAGCATCTACAGCATAAGCATATATAGAAGAATCGTCTGAAGAAACTGAAAAAGGTCCTTCATATTTAATCCATCCACCAGCCCCAGGGTCTCCATTTAAACTATATTTTGGATAATCTTTTGCAATTCCTGAAGAAAAATTATTCATAAGCGGGTCAGTTGAAGTTATTGTGAATTGAGTTGTGCCAAGCAATGAACTTGTATTTTCAGAAGAAGTTATATATAAAATATTTGTTTTTGGGTCTTTATAACTTGGTGAAGGAGTAATTGTTGTTACTGGTGGAGTAGAATCTGCACTTGAAGAATCCCATATCCTTTCTGTTTCTATATTTCCTGCATTATCCTCTGCCCAGTATTTAATTGATTTAATTCCTCCATGGATAGGGTCTGGTTGAACTGTAAATGTCGTTGAAGGACCATTATATGAATATGTCTGTGATTCATAACCATCCGAATAAATAATTTTCCAGTACATTGTTTTTACACCACTTGTTGCATCACTTGAAGTTAAAGTAAATATCCCATTATTCAAAGTTAAATTTGAAATAGGTGTTGTTAAATCTACTTTTACAGGATTATAAGGATAATTTATATTTTGGGTTGTGTTTCCGAGTTTATCAGATGCTTTTGCAACAATATTATATATTCCATCACTGCTCAATGTTAAATCAAATGAAGGAATTGTTGCAGGAGTATTTGGAGTTCCTCCTGAAGTATCATAAAGTAAAGAATCAAGAGTATCAGGATCATGGCCGTCAGTTGCTGTAATGGTTATAGTAGGTGCGCCAGTTGAAGAATTATACCATCCAGTAGAAGAAGGTCGTTCATCCCTTGGAAAACTAATTTCAGGTGGGTCATCATCTATAATTAATTGACCGGAAGATGGAAATAATTTATGAGGCAATTCTTCATTATCAACCACATCCTTTGACCAGTATTCTATACCTGTTGATGTTTTTGGTAAAGAAAATGGTGTTCCAGTCCATGAATATTCAGTGTCTGCAGGTAATTTTTTATATTTTGGATAGCCTGTCCTTACTCCTGTTCCTGAACCATCTGTTGCAGTAAGTGAAAATCTTGTTGGATTTGCATTTAATTCAGATGTAATATATGTATTTGTTCCATCATTATAATAAGGTCCTGTATAAGTCAAATATGTTGTTGGTGGTGTTGTATCCTGTTCTCCAAGATTACTTATTCTCAATGGTTCATAATTACCTGCTAAATCCTTTGCATAATATTCAACTATTTTTTTACCCTCTGGTAAAACAAAACTTACGCTACTTGCACGAACTGTCTCCCATGTTGTATCATCACTTAACTTTTCTTTAGTTCTATATGCAATACTTGCAACTCCTGAACCAACATCTGAACTTGTCAGTGTTACATTTGCTCCAGAAAGATTTATTGTAGTTAAAGGAGGAACAGTATCAACCCTTACTGGATTTTTCTCATATGGTATATATGGTTTTGCAATATTTCCACTCTTATTTCCAAGATTATCTATTGCCCTATAATAAATCCATGTTATTCCATCTGTTAAAGTAAATTTCTTACCATAAGTATAATCAATAAAATCACTTTCATTTGGTGGACTTCCGTCATTTTTGAAAGCATACTGGAATTTTTTAATTCCGCTTCCTGGCTCTCCTGTTGGTAATGGGTCTTTCCAATTGTTTGAGTTATTATAAGTCAATTCAATAGTTACAGGAGATATATACCAGCCATTTTCTCCCTTAGAAGCATCTAATTTTATATCAGGGTCTGGAACATTATCATCTGCCCTCATATTACTTTTACCTATATCCTCTAATTTTCTTCCTTTAACAAGCCCCCCTCCTTCATCAACTATTAAGTGGTGTGTCAATACAGGTGGAGAATCTTTAGTGCCATCACCATTAGTATCTACCCAGTAAGGATAAACTTCTTCATTTCCTGCATTATCAAGAGCAAAATATTCAAGGGATGTTACATTTGAAGGTAGCATAAACCAATCTGTTATAGTAACCCAGTCATTCTTGGTATCTGTAGAAACATCTTCATAAATAACACCCTGATATAAATATTCCTTATTTGACCTCTGCCAGGCACTTTCCCATTTGGAAGGATCCGCAATATTTCCATGTATATCTTTTCCTTCTGTATCAACTCTTATATCATCACTTAAATTTGAACTTCTTCTGTATCTTGGTGCCTGAAAATCATCACTTACTCCAGAACCATAATTTGTTGGTGAAAAATCAGAAAATCTCTGGTCATATTGTGGTCTATATTTATAATGTTCTGGATATTTTTCGTCTTTCCACCCAGGCCATAGAGACCATTCAAATGGAGTTAAAATATATCTTGGTGTATCAGTTGCTATCAATCTGAATTTTGTTGGGGGTCTTGAAGAGTTTTCAGAGGAAGCAAAAAATAAATGTTCAATATAAGGCAATGGATAGTCACTTGGAGGGGTAGCATCTTCAGGTCTTGGAAAACCAATATTATTTATTCCCTTATACCATCTTCTATTAACTCCATCATCAGGGTTAGTCTGGTCAACAGGAATACCCACATCTTTTTGTGAAGTTGTTGGCCATAAAGCAAGGTAATTCGGGTCATCAGTTGTAATCTGAACCCTTGTCCTTGGTGGAATTGTATCAACATATAAAGGAACTTCTATTGCTTCACTCCCTGTCCAGTATAATGGATGCATTTTTACATAACCAATATTTCCAGCCCTGTCATATATTCCAACAACCAACTTTTTACCCCTTGCATTATAAACAGGAAAATAAAATCCTGCCTTTTTAATCAAATTTTTTATATAGTCATTAATAACATCATCCAGTAATAAAGATAATTCAGGATATAATTTCTTCGCAAGAGAGGCAAGGTCTGGAAGTGTTGTTGTCACATCGCTTATAACTTCTTCAAGACAATCAGTTGAAAAATCATAATTTAGAAGGATATCTGTCTCAGTTCCTTCAATAGAATGTTTATGAAATCCTTTATAAATACCAGAAGAAGTATCAGAGGGTTCAAGCGATTCTGAAGGTAAGAAATAAACTACTGGTCTTTTCTCAGGGTCTGTATCATACCAGTGAACCATTGTCCTTTTATCTTTCAAAATAGCCCATTTCCCATCAGGTGGTTTATTAACAAATATAGAAAAAGAAGAAGGTGGAGTTGTATCAATACAAATATAATTAGGACTTGAACCAAATTTATTAAATCCACCTAAATGTTGGTCGTCACTTGGATACCAGTAATCCTCTGTGTAATAATATGTAGGAGGACTTGTATTATCATTTCTCACATAATAATACCACCTAACCTTATATCTCCCATCACCAAATTGAGAAAAGTTTATAGTTAAATTGCCACCAGAAATATAACTATCATAAACAGGTGTAAGACCACTATCTCCATTTGAACGGTAAATTGTATAATAAGTATAAACAATTGAATATTTATCAGGAAAATTCGGAGGGTTAATTCTTAAAACAGGAAAAGTTGTATACCATCCTGTCTCAATTGAATCTCTTGGGATTCCGATATAATCCGGTGCTGGTTCAGGGTCAGTTTGTGCAAAAGGATAAGCAATTTTAGGAGAAATTTTGCCATTTGGTTCTGAAGGAGTGATGTATGGATTTGCAACTGGACTTGCATTCACTGGAAGGGCATTAGACCAGTCAATTGTTTTATTATGTTCATTATTTTCGTCAATAGCATTATCCTCAATTATAATTTGAACAAAAATATAACTATATTTTCTTATTTTATCCCACAATATCGGATTACTTATTTTAAAAGAACCTCCGAATGTCCCGGAAGTTGTGCCATAAACTACCGGTTTAGATTCTGGGTCGGTAAATTCCTCTAGTTGGACTGCTAAAGTTGTATCAGTTGTTGTCCCTCCATAAAGATAAGTTTTACTAATTGTGCTTATTCCAGAAATATCACTCCAGGTCCCTCCATAACTTATTGTTGAACCTTTTTTCACAACTCCTGAAATCCGTATATCTGAATTCGGTGGCGTATTATCTATAGTGAAAGGGTTTGATTTTTTCCCACTTCTTGTACCATCTGTGCAATATGCTACTATGCAAATTGTAGCAGTATTTGTATTAGCATTGGGTATGTTCCAGGGAGTAAAAGACCCACCCTCACGGTTAGTACCCCCAGAACCTAAATATTGCCAATCTCCCCCTGGATTAGTAGGATTATTTGGAGATCCTGTACCACTGGGAGAATAATAAACTTCCCACTCACTAAGAGTCTTACTATCGCCAGTCCAATCTGCAGTCCAACTTATAGTAAAAGAATATGGTTGCTTCAATTTTTCACTGCCTGTGGGTGCAGTTATATTAATTGTCACCGCATCTACAAAAAAAGAAAATAAGAAAAGAAAGAAAATAAAAAATTTAAAATGTCTCATTTTTTCTCCTTTGTTTTTTATTTTCCCTTTTCCCACCTCGTAGGTGGGCTATGGAAACCTTTGTCCTGCCTACCATTTCAATTTCTCCTTTTAACTTTCTTCTGTCATTCCTATTTTTTCTTTTATCTTTTTTATATCCTCTTTATTTTTTTCAATATCTATTTTATTTTTCTCTACATCACTTTCAATCCTTCTTATCCATTCAACTGTAAATACTCTCTCCTGGTCCAATCTCCTTAAAATAACAACCATCTCATCAAGAACATTATAAATTTCCTTTGTGACCATATTTTTCTTTATCTCTTCAAACATCAATGAATGCTTAATCACCTCTGCTCCTATATTATTTATCTTTTCATCCAATCTTTTTACTTCGCTCTCTATCCTTCGGTCTAATTTACATACTTCACTCTCTATCTTTTTATCCAGAATCCCTATTTTTTCATCTAATTTCTTAACCTCACTCTCTATCTTTCTATCCAATTTCTTAATTTCACCGTTTAATCTTTTCTCTATTGACTTAATCTCATTTGTATTTGCTTCTATCTTTTTTGTTAACCTTCTTTCAACTTTATCTATTTCTTTTAATAATTTTTCTTCATTTACTTTAATCAATTTTTCCTTCTTTTCGCCTTTAAAACTTCCTTTCTTTCCCATTTCTTATCCCTCTTTTCCCCTCCCACCTCGTAGGTGGGCTCTGGGAACCCTTGATTTTCCTACATTCCCAAATCCACTTTTTCCCTCGATATCTTCTCTATAAAATCTTTTGCTGTATTAATTGCAGATTTTACCGCACCAACAGAACGAAGGTCTCCTCTATAATATCCTGCTATATGTAATTCATGATAAATATCATAAAACTGTTTTATAAGTTTACCATTATGAACTCCTGCATATTTTTTCAGTGCCTTGATATATTCTTCAACTTTTTTAGGTAATTCTTTTTCTGTAACTCCTCTTTTCAAAAGATATTCATCAATTGCTTTCAAAACACCAAGATAAGCAATCCCACACGCACTCTTAACATATTTTACATCAATATATCTGTTATCTTCTATGGATGACTTACTTAAAATATCTTCTGCATTTTTTATATATTTAATGGCTTCATCCCTCAAGGAATTAGAAATTTTACATTTCTCTTTTCTCATTGTAAATCCCTCTTTATATTAATCTTAAAATTTTTCTTATAAATTTTTCACCTTCATCAAAAACACTATTCACAACCTTCACCGATTTCAATAACCTCTGTAATATCCAGCAATATGAATTTCATCGTATAAATTATCAAATTCTTTCATCAACTTACCATTATATGCAGAACAATACTTCTTCAAGAATTTCAAATATTCATCTTTTTTCTTTGAAAGGTCTTTTTTTTCAACTCCTTTGCTTAAAAGAAATTCATCAATAACTGCCAGAATTTCAAGATATAAACAACCAAAAGCGCTTCTCACATATTTTATATCAGAATAATAATTCCCCTCCTTTCCTGCTTTATTTAAAATTTCTTTGGCATTCTTTATATATCTTTCCACATCATTCATTTTAATTCACCTTTTAATTATTTTATATTACCTCTTTCTCTAAACTTTGTCAATCCCCCAAATCCCACCTCGTAGGTGGGCCTGGGAAACCCTCGTGGCTCAATCTTCTTCAAGCCTAATAAGTTTTTTAATTTTCTGCAATTCCTTCTGATAATCAATATTATCTTCAACAAATTTTTTATATTTGAAAGGCTCCATCTCAATTAAATTTTCAAATTCACAAATTCTAAAAACTTCTTCCAAATTTAAAAATTCTCTGTAGGAAGAGAACTCCCAATCCTCTGGTTTTGAAATTAATCCCGCAGTTGCAGGATTTAGATGAATGTATCTTGTTAAATGTAATAATTGTTCATCTGTTTCAATCAAGACATATTTAAATCTACTTTCCCAGAGAGGCCCTTTCCTTCTGTATTTCAAATTGAAATATTTTGTATAACTGTTTAATATATTCGCCATAAATTTTGAAATACCGCCTTCCTTTTCTTCACCTAAAATAAAATGTAAATGTGTTGGCATAATACAATAACTGACAATTTTTACAAGTTTTTCCCCTGTTTTTTCTTCATCAAATTCTTCAACCTTAGAAAACTTCTTTAATCTCTCATATCTATAATACCATATAACTTTTTGCATTCTTCTGTAATCTTGTTCCCTGACGAAAATTTTATATCCTGCTATACTCTTTGTAAAAACATGATAAAAAACTTCGCTTCCCATCTTTCCAATCCCTTGTCCTTCCTTCATCTCCCCAGCCCACCTCGTAGGTGGGATAAGGAATAAATTTTTTAATAGACACTTAAAATATTATAATAAATGAAATGGAGAAAAAAATCAAACTTCTAACTATTGACCTTGATGGAACTTTATTAAATAGTGAAGGGAAAATAAGTAAAGAAGACAAAATTGCTTTAAAAAAATTTTCAGAAGAAGGAGGAATTGTTGTTCTTGCATCTGGAAGAATGACAGATTGTGTCTCTATATATTCAGATATTCTTGAAATAGATACTCCTTTAATTGTTTATAATGGTGCTATGGTTAGATTGGGGAAAAAAGAAAAAAGAAAAATAATTTATCATAATCCTGTTCCTTTAAAGTATTCAAGATTTATAATTGATTATTGCCTCAAAAACAGATTCTTCCTTAACTTTTATTACAACGATGTTCTTTATGCTCAAGATGACCCTATGTTAAAAAAATATGCAGAAATCTATTCTAATCAGACAGGTGCAAAATATAATTTCATTGATAATTTAAGAATTATGAGAGATAAAAAACCAACAAAACTAATACTTATAACTGATGCAAAAAGTGAAAATATTGAGAGAACAAGAGATTATCAGTATGAATATTTCAAAAAAATTTTTAATGACTCATTGAATATTGTAAAGACAAATCCAGAATATCTTGAATTTATGAAAAGGTCGGTAAATAAAGGGAAAGGGCTATATGCAATTGCGAAATATTATGGAATAAAAAGAAATCAAATAATCGCCTTTGGAGATGGAGAAAATGATATAGAAATGCTTCTTTTTGCAGGAATTTCTGTTGCTCCTAAAAATGCCAAAGAAAGTGTAAAAAAAATAGTCAAAATTGTTTCTGACTACACAAACGACCAGTCATATATTTCAAAATTTCTTAAAAATTATTTATAGGTATCTTCCAAATCCCTTGTCCTTCCTTCATCTCCCCAGCCCACCTCGTAGGTGGGATTAAAGAGGGATTGGTTTGTATAAATTTTTGGCTCCGGTGGTAGGATTCGAACCTACAACCTTGCGGTTAACAGCCGCCTGCTCTACCGTTGAGCTACACCGGAACATTTAAAAATGATACCATAAATAACTCCCAATGTCAAGAGGTGGTTCTTTACCATGAGTTTTCTCTCTTCCTTTTCACCCTCACCTTTCATCCTCTCCCATCAAAGGGAGAGGAAAATAATAAAATAAAAGTATTTCAGAAAAACAAAAAATGTAAAAACCCAAATATTTTAAATTCATAAAAAAAATTGTAAAATTTTTCAGTATGGAAAATCTATTAGAAATTTATGATAAATTTTATGAAGTTTTGAATTATGAGAAAGAAAGTGGAAAGGAATTTGAGAAGATTAACTTATATAATGAAAATGGTCGTATAGCCGAAATCTATCTACCATTAAATTTTGATTCAATCTCAATTATTCTCCCCGGTGCAGGATATAATGAAAAAACCAAAAGAATTATTCTTAAAAATTTAAATTATATGTTAAAAGAAAAAATTGGCCTTTGTATATTTGAGATGAATGAAAGCAATTTAAATAAAAAGGATGAAGAATTTTTTGAATTTTTTAAAAGAGTAGTTGGTGAAGTCAGAGGAATTATTAAATTTATTGATTCAAGTTTTAAGGGAAAAAATTTAAATATTATAGGAGTAAGTTTGGGTGGAATTATTGGATTTATAGTTGGAGCAATAGAGAAGAAAATTAAAAATTTTGTTTTTCTTGTTACCGGTGCAAATATTGAATTGATAACATGGAGAAGTATTTTAAGATTTTATTTGAAAAAGGATTGCAAAAGAAATGTATGCAGGAGGATGCATAAAATTTACAATCATTTTTTAAAAACTAAATTTTATGATGAAATCCAGAATCTGCCGAGAAAATGCTTCCTTTACGACCCTCTAACATATACTGAAAATCTTAAAAACAGGAAAATTTTAATGATAAATGGATTGTTTGATTTTATTATTCCTTTCTGGTCTGTTATAGAAATAAAAAAGAAAATTAAAAATGTAAAGGTTTTGTGGTATCCAGGAACTCATTTAACTTTGAAATATTTTTTGCCATTTTATAAAAAGAAAATTTTAAAATTTCTTAAAAATGGAAATTAATGCAGGAATTGATATAATAGAAATTGATAGATTTGAAAAGATATGCAAAAAGTATAATAAAAGATTTGTTAATAAAATTTTCACACCTTCTGAAAGGAAATATTTAAAAAATGATATTTTAAAAATGGCAATTTCTTTTTCACTTAAAGAGGCAATCTGGAAAACTCTTCCGGAAGAAATACAAAAAAAAACTTTTTTCAAGGATATAAAAATTGGATGGGAAAAAGAAAAACCATTTTTATTAAATGAAATAGAAAATTATAAATTTTTACTTTCCTATTCAATTTCAGAAAATTATGCAATCACTCTTGTCTTTATGTTAAGAAGTGGAATTTAGTACAATCTGATATGTATCAAAAGCAATTCTTAATTCCTCATTCGTAGGAATTACAAACACCTTCACTTTTGAATCTTCTGAACTTATTTCTCCTTCTTTACCTATAATTTTCTTATTTTTTTCTATATCTATTTTAATTCCAAACATTTCCATATTGCTCAGAGATTTTTCTCTAACAAGTGGAACATTTTCACCTATACCACCTGTAAAAGTTATAGCATCAACATTTCCCAAAACTGCCATATAACTTCCTATATATTTTTTCAATCTATAACAGAACATATCAATTGAAAGTGTTACCCTTTCATCTTTATTATAAAGGGGAAGTAAATTTCTGAAATCATTTGAAACCCCTGAAACCCCAAGAAGCCCACTTTTTTTATTCAATATATCACTTACCTCTGATGGTTTTAAATTAAGTCCTTCAATAAGATAAAGAATAACTCCAGGGTCAATATCACCAGACCTTGTTCCCATAATAAGTCCTTCAAGAGGAGTTAAACCCATACTTGTATCATATGACTTCCCATTTTTAACTGCGGTAATACTGCAACCATTTCCAAGATGGCAAGTAATAACATTTATTTCATATTTTCCCTTACCCATAATCTCTGATGTTCTTCTTGCAACATATCTGTGTGATGTCCCGTGAAATCCATATCTTCTTATTTTGTATTTTTGATAAAAATCATAAGGAATTGCATATAAGAAAGACAATTCAGGCATTGTTGTATGAAAAGCAGTATCAAACGAAGCGACCTGAATACTTTTTGGAAAAATTTCCATACAACCTTTTATTCCTGCAAGATTATGTGGATTGTGAAGAGGAGCAAGATATAAATGTTCTTCAATTTTTTTAATAACTTCATCATCTATTCTTACACTGGAAACAAAACCTTCGCCTCCATGAACAACCCTGTGTCCTATACCTCTTATTTCTTCTATATCTTTTATCTCATTTTCAAGAAGTGTGCTTGCTATGAGTTTTAACCCTTCCTGATGATTTTTTACTTTTAATTTATTTTCAATATTTACTTTGCCACTATATTTAAAAATAGAAATTTCCTCTCCAATTTTTTCAACAATTCCATAAGATACAACCTTTTCTTCTGGCATTTCAAAAAATTTAAATTTTATTGAGGAACTCCCACAGTTTATAACAAGAATTTTCATTTTTTTAGATATTCTTTTATAAATTCAACTGCTTTCCCGACAGTTTTTACTTCAAGTGCCTTTTCCTCATCCATTTCAATATCAAATTCTTCTTCAAAAGCAGCAACAAGTTCCAAACTTTGAACACTTTCTGCTCCTAAATCTTCAACAAATCTATCCTCAAGTTTTATTTTATCTTTATCAACTCCAAGAACTTCAGAAACAACTTTTTTAACTCTTTCAATAATTTCAATGTCTTCCATTTTCCCTCCTATTTTGTTATTTTTCTACTTTTTTCAATATAAGATTTTCTTTCGCTTTCAGTCATCTCATAAACTTTTCTTATTGCTTCTTCTTCCTCTTTCAAAAGGACTCTATTTCTCCTTTCCATTGATATTCTTGCTGTCTGTAATGAATAATCAATTCCATAACCTTTCATAAATTTCCCATTAACAAACCAGACAAAAGAAGGAAAATACTTTGGTAAAATATTATTTGCTGTAATATTACACATAATACCAACCATTGTTCCTGTATTAAATAAAGTTCCAATACTTGTCTTTGTATGGTCACCAATAAAAGAACCAACTTTTAATTCACCAGTTTCTGTTAATTTCCCATTCAGATATACACTTACATTTGAATAATCATTTTTTAAATCACTATTAGTTGTTAAAGCACCAAGATTTACAAATTCTCCAACATAACTATGTCCTATAAAACCATCATGGTATTTATTAGAATATGAATGAAATATGCTTTCTTCAACCTCTCCCCCAACTCTGCAAACAGGGCCTATGCTATTACCTTCTCTTATTTTCGCTCCTGACATAATCTGTGTTTTTTCTCCTATATAACTTGGACCTATAATAACAGAAAATGGGAATACTTTAACTCCTTCATCTATATATACAGGACCATCAGAAGTATCAAGGACAACAAAAGGATAAATTTCAGCACTTTTTGCAACATAAACATTTTTTTCAGAACCATAAATTTCTGCCTTTTCTGAAAATTTACCCAGAATTCCTTTTTTATTTGATTTTTCAAAATCAAATTTAATTATTTTAGAGTTGTAATGAATTAAGTCCCACGGGTAATTTATAAGAACAAAATCTGTCTCCTCTGAATTCAAATTTTCTAAAATATTTTTCAAAAATTCATCTATATTACCATTCCAGTATTTTTTTAAATTCTCCTTTTTGATAACACCGTAAACTATATCTCCTTTATTCAAATACAATTTCTCTTCATTCAAATTAAAACTGAATTCTCTGTCAATTAACCATCTACCATTAACAATTAAAACATCATCTTTTAAAAACTCCTCATCATTTACCTTATAATTAAATTTTTTACTTGCAAGACCTTTAAGATAATCCCTGACCCATAAAAATATTTCTCCTTCAGGCAAAACAGAAACTATTTTTTCAAGTAGAGAATTAAATCCACATCTTAATTCAAAAACAAATTTAATATACGAAAGAGGTGTTAAATTTGTCCATTTTGAATCCTCATATATAAGTATTTTCATTTCTTCCTCCTTTTAACTCATAAGGCATGTTATAACAGTTGTAATTATTATATCTTTTGTTTTTGCTCCTCTTGATAAATCACTTACTGGTTTTGCAAACCCCTGAAGTATTGGTCCATATGCTTCTGCCTTAGCAATATACTGTGTTATTTTGTACCCAATATTTCCAGCATTTAAGTCAGGAAAAATAAGGACATTTGCCTTACCTGCAACAGGTGAAAATTCTTTAAGTTTTCTTTTTGCAACTTCTTCACTTATTGCAGTATCAACCTGAAATTCTCCATCAATATCAAATCCAGTATTTTTTTCTTTTGCTATTTTTACTGCTTTTTGAACCTTCTCAACCATAGGATGTGAAGCAGAACCTTTTGTTGAGAAAGAAAGAAATGCAATTCTTGGATTTTCTCCAATAAGTTTTTTATAATTCATCCCTGTTGCAATCCCTATTTCTGCAAGTTGATTTTCATCCGGACATATATTCACAGCACAATCAGCAAAAAAGTAAATTTTCCCATCTGGCAAAACCATTATAAAAAAACTTGAAGCAGTCCTTATTCCTTCTGCATAACCAATAGTTAAAACAGCGGATTGAATAACATTAGCAGTTGTATTTACCGCTCCAGCGACCATTGAATCACATATACCAGCATCAACCATTAATCCCCCAAAAACAAGTTCTCTTTTCACAATCTTTTCAGCAACACCATGAGAAACATTTTTTCTTTTCTGGCAATATCTTTCAACAAATTCTAAAAAATATTCAGATTTAGATGGCTCTATTATTTCAACTTCCGAAATATTATTAATTCCAATATTTCTTGCTAAATTATAAATTTTCTCTTTGTCGCCCAGAAGAACAGGAGAAACTATTTTTTCTTTAACAAGTTCAGAAACTGCTTTTAAAATTCTTTCATCTTCCCCTTCAGGAAAAACAACTTTTTTATTTAATTTTTTAACTTTCTCAATAAATTCATTCATTTTATCCATTTTTTAAACTCTTTTTTGGTTTCCTTAAATTTAAAAAAGTTTTAGAGATATTCTTTTCTCTGCCTCATGAGCAAATTTATAATATTCCTTTCTTTTTAATTGACTTGCTGCCTCCTCATCAAGAATTGCAGTTACCCTTGGGTGTAATTGTAAAGCAGAAGCAGTAATCTGTGAAGTTACAGGACCCTCTATTGCTTTTGCAACAACTTCTGCCTTTTTAATTCCATTTGCTAAAAATATAATCTCTTTCGCTTCAAGAATTGTCCCAACTCCCATACTTAATGCAAATCTCGGAACATCTTCAATCTTCTCAAAAAATCTTGAATTGTCTTTAATTGTCTGTTCATCAAGTGCAACAAGTCGTGTTCTTGAATTTAAAGATGAACCGGGTTCATTAAAGGCAATATGACCATCTCCACCTATTCCAAGAACCTGCAAATCAATACCTCCTGCTTTTTTTATCATTTCCTCATATTTTTTACAATATTCTTCAATTTTGTCAAGTGGAACAGTTCCATCGGGAACATGTGTGTTTTCTTTTTTTATATTTATTCCATTGAACAAATTTACATCCATAAAATATCTATAACTCTGGGGATGGTCTCCAGAAAGTCCATAATACTCATCAAGATTAAATGTAATAACTTTTGAAAAATCAAGGCCTTCCTCTTTATGCATTCTTACAAGTTCCTTATATAAACCGACTGGAGTGCTTCCAGTTGCAAGACCAAGGACACAATTTGGCTTTTTTATTACCAACTCCTTTACTATCTTTGCTGCTTCTTTACTCATCTCCTCATAATTCTTCACTATTATCACTCTCATCTCTCCCCCCTTTTTTGTGTTTTGGATTTTCACCAACCTGTTTATATCCAAGTGATATTTTCCTGTTTTCAGGGTCTATTTCAAGAATCATAACATCTATTTTCTGCCCCTTCCTTAATACTTCAGAAGGATGTTTAATTGGTGTATCTGAAATATTTGAAATATGTAAAAGTCCATCAATTCCTTTCTCAAGTTCTACAAATGCACCAAAATCAGTTATATGATAAACTTTTCCAGTCACTATACTTCCAACAGGATATTTTTTAACAATTTCAGGCCACGGATTTGGTTCAAGTTGCCTTAAACTGAATGATATTTTCTGCTCATCCTTTTTTATATCTATAACTTTTACCTTTATAGTATCCCCAGGAGAAAGGATTTCAGAAGGATTCTTAAGTCTTCCTGTCCATGAAAATTCAGATATATGTAAAAGCCCCTCAACCCCTTCCTCAAGTTTTATAAAGGCACCATAATCAGTAATATTAACAATTTTACCCTCAACAACTGAACCGATTGGATACTTCTCTTCAATATTGTCCCATGGATTTGGAGTTTTCTGTTTTAATCCAAAAGAAACAGTTTGCTTTTCAAGATTTACATCAAGAACCACAACTTCAATTTTTTCTCCAACACTTACAATTTGAGATGGATGACTTATTCTACCCCAACTCATATCATTTATATGTAAAAGTCCAACAATTCCATGCTCAATTTCAATAAACGCTCCATAATCAACAATATTTTTTACTACACCTGTAACAAGTTGATTTTTATTTAAACTTTTCAAATATTCAATCTTTTTTCTTTCCTTTTCTTCTTCAATATATTTCTTCCTTGAAACGACTATATTTTTTCTAAAACTATCAAGTTTAATAATTTTAAAGAAAGTTTTAATACCTACATAATCATTTGGATTTTTTATTGGAACAATATCAGTTTGGGAAGCAGGTAAGAATGCACAAACTCCTATGTCAACTCTAAAACCACCTTTAACTTTTTTATATATAATACCTTCAATCGGCTCGTCATTTTTAAACTTTTCCTCTATTTTCCCCCAGTTTAATTCAATATCTGCTTTTTCTTTTGAAAGGGGAATAAATCCATTAGAGTCAGGGTCAAGAGATTCTATAACTACATAAACTTCTTCTCCATTTTTTAAGTTATCCTGCATTCCTTTGAACTCTTCTTTTGGAGTTATCCCTTCTGATTTAAAACCAATATCAATAACCACTGCTTCATTTAAAACATTTACTACTCTTCCTTTTATTAATGAACCAGGCTTAAAACTTGCAATTTTTTCCTCTAAAACTTTATTAATGACTTGCTCTTTTACCATTTATCCTACCTCCTATAATTTTTTTATGTATTCAATCACCTCATTTATAAAAAAATGAGGTGTTGAAGTTCCTGATACTATTCCTATTTTTTTAAAATTATTTAAATTTATTTTACCTAAATCTGAAATTTTTTCAATATGAAATGTATTTTTGCAGAAATTTTTACAGATATTAAAAAGTTTTTTTGTGTTAGAACTTTCCTTTCCACCAAGAACAAAAACAGCATCAGATTTTTTAGCAATTTCAATCCCTTCCTTTTCTCTTTCTTCAGTTACTTTACAGATTGTATTTATAATTAAAAATTCCCTTGCATTAATTTTATTTATAATATCTTTAGCAAATCCTAAAAAACAATTAAAGTTTAATGTTGTCTGTCCTATTATTGCAACTTTTTCCATTTTTTTCTTTTTCAAATTTAAAAAATCTTCTTCTTTCTCTATTATATTTATTTTTTTGCTATATCCTTTTATGCCCAAAACTTCTGGATGATTTTTATTTCCAATAATTATAATATAATAACTTTTTTTATTCAAATTTTCAACTAAATTATGAATTTTTTTTACAAATGGACATGTTAAGTCAAAAATTTCAAATCCCAGTTTTTTTATTTTTTCAATATCTTTTTTACTTAAACCATGAGACCTTATTAAAAAATACTTACCCTTAAGTTTTTTAATTGAATTACAAACATTTAAACCTTTTGATTTCAATTTCTCCATAATTATTGGATTATGAACAATATCTCCAATAGTGGATATGGATGAAAATTTTTCAAGTAATTTTTCTGTTTCTTCAACAGCCCTTTTTACTCCAAAACAAAAACCAATATTTTTTGCAACAAGTAATTCTTTCATTTTAATTTCCTTATTGTATTCATAATAATTTCACTTACCTCATGATAATTTTCTTTTTCAATATAAAGTGGTTTTCCTACAATAACTTTTACTTTTGCAATCCTTATAAATTTTCTCCCAGGAGGTAATGCTCTGTCAGTTCCAATCAATCTCACCGGAATAACAGGAACTTTACTTTTAACAACAAGAAAACCAATTCCAGGTTTACCCTCTTTTATTTCACCATTTCTACTTCTTGTCCCTTCAGGGAAAATTACCAAACCCTCTCCCTTTTTTAATATCTCAATTCCTTTTCTTAAACTTAATGGGCTTCCTTCCCTTTCAATAGGAATAGCACCTAAAATTTTTATCAGATTTGAAAATATTTTAATTTTAAATAAAGATGATTTTGCGAAATAATTTAATTTTCTTGGACAGACAAAACCTATTGTTGGAGGGTCAAGATAACTTAAATGATTTGAAGCAACAATAAAAGGACCTTTTTTTGGAAAATTTTTTCTTCCTTTGATTTCAATTAAAAAAAATAAATTAAAGACAAAAAAACCAATAAATTTTGCCAATAAGTAAATAAAACTTCTCATTTCTTGATAATTTTTTCTATTTCTTTAAATTTTTTGCTATTTCTCAAATTTTTTAGGTCAGGGTCTTTTTTAATATAATCCTTATTTTTAAATCCAAGGATAATAGCAATTTTTAAATTTTTTAATGAGTTTTCAATATTCCCGAGTAATGAATAATCACATGCAAGGTTATAATATGAGATAGGGTCAAAAGGCATTAAATTTGCAATTTTTTTATCAATCTTTAATACCTTTTTATAATCTTTTAATTTGATATATATGCGAGAAAGTTGTAAAAGAACTTCTAAAAAATTCGGATTAATTTTCACCAAACTTTCATAAAATTTTTTTTCTTCAAAAATTTTTTTGTTTATTTTCTTCATTTAAACTTGATGTAAAATAAAACAATAATGATAAAAACCAATGAGAAAAATATAAGTTTAATTTTGTATTTTTTGCCAACAGGTATTTTTCTTGTATAAAAATAACCAATGAGAGAATATACACTTAATCCAGCAAAAAGACCAATAAGAATAGAAAAAATTCTAATTTTCATTTTTCTATTATGTCCTCAAGAAGTGTAATGGCAACAACTTTGGATTTTAAAATTTTAACATTTTTTCTATTTGGACTTATCCCATCTTTTTTTATCATCATTAAATATTCATGTTTACTCAAAGATATTTCTGAAATATCAAATGCATCTACATCTTCTAAGTAATAATAGTTTTCATCCTCCTCTACTAATTTCCCAATATAAATCCAGGTAGTTGAAGTATCTATAATAACATTTTTATTTTTAAATTCCTTCATATTTTTACTTTTCCAGAATTAAAGTGCAAGGACCATCATTATGTATCTCAACAAGCATCTTTTTACCAAATTCTCCTTCAACAATTTTTAAATTTGACTCCTTCAACTTCCTTAAAAATTTATTATAGATTTCTTCTGCCAGTTTTCCATCCTCTGCCATTGTAAAATCAGGTCTATTACCTTTTCTGCAGTCACCATAAAGAGTGAATTGAGAAACAACCATTATTTCCCCCTTTATATCAGAAATAGAATAATTCATTTTCCCATTTTCGTCTTCAAATATCCTCAATAATAAAATTTTTCTTATAAGATACTCAATTTTTTCTTCTTTATCTCCTTTACCAATTCCAATAAAAACAACTATCCCTTTCCCTATGCTTCCTTTATAAATATTTTCAACATATAATCTTGCTTCTTTTACCCTTTGAATCATTGCCTTCATAATGATTTATAATATCATAACTTGACAAAATTAACAAATTGAATAAAATTTAAAACTATGGAATTTGCAAAGATAGTAGGTTCTGGGAATGATTTTATTGTAATAGATAATAGAAAAAATATAATTAAAAGAAAAAATAGTATTGCAAAAAAGTTATGTAATAGAAAATTTGGTGTTGGAGCAGATGGATTACTTCTTCTTGAAAAATCAAAAAGGGCTGATTTCAAAATGAGGATTTTTAACCCTGATGGAAGCGAAGCAGAAATGTGCGGGAATGGATTAAGATGTATTTTAAGATATATTTATGAGAACTCATTATCAGATAGAAAGAAATTAAAAATAGAAACAAAAGCAGGAATTCTTGATGGAGAAATAAAAGGAAAAAAAATAAAAATAAGAATAAGATTAATTGGAGAGCCAAAATTAAATATTGAAATTCCGGTTGATGAAAATATAATTATTGGGAATTATATAAATACCGGAGTCCCTCATACTGTTATATTTGTGGATGATATAGAAAAAGTAAAACTTGAAGAAATTGGTCCAAAAATTAGATACAATATAATTTTTGGTGAAAAAGGAACAAATGTTGACTGGGTTGAAATTGTAAAAGAAGGATTTATAAAGATAAGAACATATGAAAGAGGGGTTGAAGGAGAAACTCTCTCATGTGGAACAGGTGTTGTTGCTTCAGCGATAATTACATTTTTGAGTAAAGGAATGAAATCTCCTATAAATGTTATTACAATGAGCAAAGAAATTTTAAGGGTCTATTTTGATAATAAATTAGAAAATATTTATCTTGAAGGAAAAACATTTTATTCTTTTAAAGGTGTATGGATTGAAAGTTGAATAAAAAACTTGTTTTTTTAATTTTTCTGATAGTAATTTACCTTTCTGGCAGATGTCAATCCAATATTAAAAATAATATTTCTGAAATTGATGGTTTTGTTGTTTCCTGTAAAGAAAAACCTTTTGAAACAGATATTATTTTAAAGGTTGAAAAATTAATTATTGATGGAAAACCATACAAATGGAATGGGAAAATAATAGTAAAGACAAAAAGAAAATTTGAGTTTTTGAAAAATGAAAAATTAAAAATAAAAAATCCTTTAGTAAATGAAATCCCTGAACCTAAAAATCCATTTGAATTTGATTATAAAAAATTTTTAAAAAGAAATGGTATTTCCTTTGTTGTAGAAACAGAAACCATAGAATTTCCAAAAACAAAAATAAATACATTTCTGTTTTTTTCATACCTTAGAAAGTTGATTGAAAAAAGGATTGAAAATCATATGAAATTTAACAAAGATGGGGCTGAACTTGTAAAACTTATAACAATAGGAAATGATGATATACCCTATTTTATTAGAGAACTTGGTGTTAGAACAGGCATATATCATCTTTTTGTTATATCAGGCATCCATATAATTTTTTTAGTAATTTTTTTAAAAATTATTTTTATACCTTTCCAGAAAATCAACAATACAAAACCAAAATTTTTTCCTGTTATACTTCTTACTTTCCTCTGGTTTTACAATTTTTTATGTGGTTTTAAAATTCCTGTGACAAGGGCAGTAATGATGGTCTCATTTTATATTATATTTGAAATTTTTGATAGATACATTGAACCCATAAATTCAATAATTTTAACTGCTTTACTATTTTTAATTTTTAATCCATCAAACATTTATTCAATTTCCTTTTATCTTTCTTTTTTATCAACAACAGGAATTATAGTATTGCATAAAAAAATAAATCTTATAAAGAAAAGAAATTTCTTAATCAATAATTTTTTGGCAACAATTTCTGCTCAAATATTTATTTTGCCAATTTTATTTTACAATTTTGGATATTTTTATCCTTCTGGAATAATAACAAATTTGATTTTCACACAGATTGTTGGAATAATTTTAATACTTTCTTTTATTTCTATTTTATTTCCAATCCTTTTTACTCTCCTCAATTTTATAACTAACTATTTTTTAAAGGCATTAAATCTTATTTCTAATTTTTCTCCTGCTATAAATATTTATTTCCCTTTATCATTTGTATTTGTTTATTATTTTTTACTCTTCCTCTTTTTATCAGGGATTAAAATAAATAAAAAATTTATTATTACAGGTCTAACAGTGATTTCATTAATTCCTTTCTATTTCAAAAAATCAGATAAGAAAGAAATAATTTTTTTCTCTTCTAAAAGCCCGTTAATATTGATAAACTCAGAAGGTAGAGGTGCTTTAATAATTTTTGATAAAATTGAAAATCCAAAGCATTACAGAGAAATAATTTACAAATTTACAAAAAGTGAAAAAGTCAAAATAGAAAAAATTTTCCTTATAGATGAAGGGTCCTCGGATAACATCTTTTTTGCCTCAAAATTTTCAAAAGAAATTTATTTATCAGAATCAATCAATTTCCCTTATATTCCTTGCAAAAATCTAAAAAGATTTGTAGATAACGAAAAGATAGATTTTTATGATCTTGAATTTATTCTAAAGGATGGGAATTTGATAATAAAGGATGCTTTTATAAAAATTCTCATTTTTTTGAAAGAAAATATTGAAAGTTTTAATGTAAATGATAGTTATTTTCTGATTTATCTGGCGAAATTTAAGAAAAATAAAAAGAATGAGGAAAAAATCAATAATTTAAAACCTCTTTATCTTTTAATTTACAAAAATTTAAAAAAATTTGAAAATTTAAAAAGTTTATGTCAAAATTATTACTTAGAAAAATCAGCGGTTATTTTAAATTTAAAAACAAAAGAGATTAGATATTATAGGGAATAAAAATGGTTGAAGAAAATATAAAAAAAATTAAAAAGGCGGAAGAAGAAGGAGAAAGAATTATCAAAGAAGCAGAAAAAAGTGTGATTGAGTTGATGAATTCTATTGAAACAGAAATAAAAAAAATTAGAGAAATAAATGATGAAAAATTAAAAAAAGAAATTGAAAAATATAAGTTAAATAAAGAGGTTGAAAAGAAAGAAAAAATTGAATTACTTGAAAAAGAAAAAAAAGAAAAACTAAAAAAGATTAAAGAAAATATAGCAGAAAATATTGTAGAAGAAATCTGGAACTATATTATAAATAACATTAGGCAGAAATAACTCTATCTTTTCCAAGTTCCTTTGCCTTATATAAAGCCATATCTGCTTTTTTTATCAATTCTTCAGGTGTAGCGCCATCTTCTGGGAAAGAAGAAACTCCAAAACTTATTGTTAAATCTCCATTTGGCTGTGATTCTTCATTTGGAAATTTAAAATCCTTTACCCTCTGTCTTAACTTTTCACAAATTTTTACCGCATTTTCCTTTGTCGTATCGGGAAAAATAATTACAAATTCTTCTCCACCATATCTTGCAACAACATCAGAACCTTTAATACCCTTTTTTAATATTTCTGCTATTGTCTTTAAAACATAATCTCCTGCAAGATGCCCATTCATATCATTATAAAATTTAAAAAAGTCAACATCGCACATGGCAACTGAAAAAGGAGAATGATTTATTTGGCTTTTTGTAAGAAGTTCAGAAATAATTTTTTCAAAATGTCTTCTATTATATATCTGTGTTAAACTATCTGTAATTGATAAAAGTTTTGTCTTTTCAAACAATTCCACATTTTCAATCATCAATGATATTGGTGCTGAAACCATTCTTAAAAGATTTAAATCCCTTAAAGTAAATTTTTTATTAGTAAAAGAAAAAATTCCGAGTAAACCAATTATATTTTTCTTTTGATATAATCCTGTGACAATAAAAGATGTAATACCTAAATTTTTCAGTTTTTCATATTGAGTGAAGGAAGATATATTATTTACCAAAACTGGTTTTCCCTTCACTGTTAATTCTTCAATCAATTCTATAGGCATTTCTATTTCCCTACCCTTAAAATGAAATTTATATCTATCTCCAAAAAGGGATATTATAATTGTTTCTTCTTTAAATATGTTTTTAATCGCTTCAAGTATTTTATCAATAATTTCATCAAAAGTTAAATCTTCTCCAAATGTTTCAATAATATCTGTAAGGGTAGTCAAAAATGTGGTTTCAAGTTTATAATCTGAAAGCATCAATTTCTGCCTTTCATTTTCTCTTTCTAAATTTTCTATTCTGTTTGAAATTTGAAAATTATAAATAACATCAAGAACGATAAATGAGGATAAAAATATATTCAAAGAAATGAAATAAAATTCCCTTATAAATAACTTGTCCTGAAGGTATGATATATTTATAAAGAGAAGAAAGAGAGCAGAAAATAAAAAAATAAAATTTCTAATATTTCTCATTATTTAAATTAGATTCATTACTTCTTTCACTTTTTTTACTAATATACTGAAATTCTCTGGATTATTGAAAGCGATTTCTGCAAGTGTTTTTCTATTTAATTTTACATCAATTTTTTTAATACCATCCATAAACTTACTATATGAAATACCATTCATCTTACATGCAGCAGAAATTCTACTTATCCATAATCTTCTGAAATCTCTTTTCTTCTTTCTTCTATCTTTGAAAGCATAAGTTAATCCTTTCTCAGAAAATTCTTTCGCTCTTTTAAAAAGTTTTGACCTTCCCTGCCTATACCCTTTTGCCCTTTTTAACACTTTTTTTCTTCTTTTTCTTGATGCAGGTGAATTTTTTGTTCTTGGCATTTTTTCTCCTTTTTATTTATATGGTAATAATCTTTTAATTACTCTTATATCACCTTTATTTTTAAGAACTTTTGCCTTTTTTATCCTTCTTTTTCTTTTTGAACTTTTCTTTGACAATAAATGACTTCCTCCTGCACAATAATGCATAACTTTTCCTGTTCCAGTTATTTTAAATCTTTTTGCAACTGATTTTTTTGTTTTAAGTTTTCCCATTTTTTTCTCCTTTAATATTAACCGGTATAAAAGTAACAGTTAATCTCTGACCCTCAAGTTTTGGTGCTTTTTCTATCTTTCCATATTCTGAAAGTTCCTTTATCAATCTCTCCATTAACTGGTATCCTCTCTCTTTATACAAAATAACTCTCCCTTTATAAAATATACTGACTTTTACTCTATGACCTTCTTTTAAAAAATTTTCAATATGTTGTTTTTTAAAATTATAATCATGCTCACTCGTTTCAGGAGTAAATCTTATTTCTTTTGTCTGTAAAATTTTCTGTTTTTTCTTTATTTCTTTTTCTTTCTTCTTCTGCTCAAAAAGAAATTTTTTAAAATCTAAAATTCTACATACTGGTATTTCTGCTTCTGGAACTATTTCAACTAAATCAAGATTTTTTTCTCTTGCTATATTTAATGCTTCATTTGTGTCCAATATTCCTAATTGCTTTCCTTCTTCATCAATAACTCTAACCTTTGGACTTTTTATCTGAAAATTAATCCTATATCTTTTCTCTTTTTCTCCTTTACCGATGAATAACTCCTTTTTATTATAATTATATCAAAAAAATAAATACCTGTCCAAATATTTTATAATCTATTTTTTATTTCTTTGTCAAGTTTCTCAATTATTTCTTCAAAAGTAAAAGAACCAAGCATTCCAACTTTATGTTTTCTTAAAGAGAGTTTTTTGTTCTCCAGTTCTTTATCACCAACAATTATCATATAAGGAATTTTTTCATCCTCTGCATCTTTAATTTTTTTGTTTATTTTCTCGTTTCTTAAATCAATGCTTACTCTAAATTTCTTTTCAAAATCAGATTTCAATTTAATACAAAATTCATTATGTCTATCTGCAATCGGTAAAATTCTTATCTGTTCAGGAGAAAGCCATAATGGGAAATTACCTTTATAATGTTCAATAAGAATACCAAAAAATCTTTCAAAAGAACCTAAAATTGCCCTATGAATCATTATTGGTGTCTTAAAACTCCCATTTTGATCAATATATTTAATTTCAAATTTTTCAGGAATATTAAAATCTATCTGTATTGTTGAACATTGCCATTCTCTTTCAAGACAGTCCTTTATTTTTATATCAATTTTAGGACCATAAAAAACACCTTCTCCCGGGTCTATTTCATAATTTATATTTTTAAATTTCAATGATTTTTCAAGTGATTCTGTTGCTTTATTCCAGTTTTCAATTGTTCCAACATAATTTTCTGGTCTTGTGGATAAAAAAACCTTATATTCTTTAAATCCAAAACTTCCAAGGAAGAAAAAAACAAGGTCAATAATTTTACTGATTTCTTCTTCAAGTTGTTCAGGTGTGCAAAAAATGTGAGCGTCATCCTGAGTAAATCCTCTAACTCTCAAAAGTCCATGTAAAACCCCAATTTTTTCAAATCTATATACAGTCCCTAATTCTGCAAATCTAATTGGTAAATCTCTATAACTCCTTATTTTGCTTTTATAAATCAATATATGGAATGGGCAATTCATTGGTTTCAATTGATAAGCTCTATTCTGGTCAATTTCCATTCTTGGAAACATATAATCTTTGTAAAAAGAAAGATGACCCGATTTTTCCCATAAAGAAATTTCAGCAATATGCGGTGTATAGACAATTTCATATCCATTATTTAAGTGAACTTCTTTCCAGAAATCTTCAATAATTTTTCTTATAATTGCTCCCTTTGGATGCCAGAATATAAGTCCAGGACCATATTCAGGATGAATACTGAATAAATCAAGTTTTTTACCCAAAATTCTATGGTCTCTTTCTTTTGCTTCTTCTAAAAATTTTAAGTAGTTTTCAAGTTCTTCTTTTGTTTCAAAAGAAATCCCGTAAATCCTTTGCATACTTTCCCTTTTTTCATCACCCTTCCAGTATGAGGAGGAAACAGATATAAGTTTAAAATATTTAACCTGTCCTGTTGAATCCAGATGAGGTCCTTCGCATAAATCTATAAACTCTCCCTGTTTATAAAAACTTACAACATCATCCTTTATTTCGTTTAAAATCTCAAGTTTAAATGGTTCATCTTTCAAAATTTCTTTTGCTTCTTCCTTTGTTTTTTCAAATCTTTCTATGGGATAATTTTCTTTAATGATTTTTTCCATTTCTTTTTCAATTTTCTGTATATCTTCGGGAGAAAATGATTTATTTAAATAGAAATCATAATAAAATCCCTTTTCAATTGCAGGACCTATTCCGAGTTTTACCTCAGGAAAAATCCTTTTTACTGCCTGTGCCATAATATGAGATGTAGTATGCCAATATTTTTTATAATCCATAATTTAAAAATATAAAACGGGGCCGACGGGATTCGAACCCGCGACCTCCAGATCGACAGTCTGGCATTCTAAACCGCTGAACTACGGCCCCTGTTCAATTATATAATTTTAGTGCATTTTAATAAAAAAGTCAACAAATGAAAAATTCTCACAATTTAACCCTATTATTCCCTCTTTTCTATCAAGTTTAAACCTATAACAAAATTTGCTCCATATTCTCTCAATTTTGAAAAGTTTTTTTTGGTAAATTTGATGAAATTTTAAATATTCATTAAGAAATAAAATATTAAGACTTGACAAAAATAAAAATTTGTTTTAAATTAGTATGTGAATACAAAATGGAAATGATAAAGCCAAAGTATGTAAAAATAAAGGAGATAATAAAAGAGGAAATAGAGGGAAGAAGGATAAATATATTGTCAGAGAGAGAAATCATCCACAGGTTTAATGTATCAAGCATAACTGCGAGAAGGGTATTAAATGAACTTGAGGATGAAGGATATATTGAGAGGAAAGTTGGAAAAGGAAGCATAGTAATAGAGAGAGAATTAAATGATATAGGTATAATTTTTTATAGTTTCAAAGAGCCGGGTTCTTTCTTCATACATCAGGTTATAGAGGGTATAGAAGAGAAATCGGAGAAAAATAATTATCATTTACATCTTTATACAACAAGAAAAAAGTCAATAACTGAAACAAAAAATTCACTCTATCATCTTTTAAATAAGAATAAACTTAAAGGTCTAATAATCCTCTCACCACTTCCTGAAAATGACATAAAATTTCTTAAGGAAAATAAAATTCCATTTGTTGTTATAGCAAATTATTATCCTGAGATTGATTGCAGTTATGTTATATATGATTATAAAGGAGTTACGAGGGAAATATGTGAGAGATTATACAAAAAAGGAGCAAGAAAAATAGGGATTGTTATAAGTAAGAAAGGAGAATATGGAGCAAAAAGGAGTGGAGATTTAATTTATGATGGATATAGAGAATTTCTGAATAGGAAAGATATAAAAGAGGAGATTGTAATAGAGACAAAAGATGGAGTGAATATAAATGAGATTTTAAAGAATATAAGGAAGGTAGATTTTATGATAATAGGGGATATGGAAGTAAGTGACAAGATAATAGAGAAAGGGATAAATGGTAATTTTGTTTTATACACATATAAAGAAGGATATGGAAGGGGTGTATTTTTTTCATTTAAAGAATATGGCAGAATTGGCTTTGATGTTATAGATAGAATAATGAAGGGTGAAAAGGAAAATATAAAAATAAAATTAAAACCAGAGATGAAAGGAGGTGATTTAATATGAAGATAGTTAGAAATTTTGGTAAGGAACAAAAAACAAGAAAGGAGGTGAGAAAAATGAAAAGAAAAGGCTTCACATTAATAGAGTTGCTGGTAGTAGTGGCAATCATTGCGATACTTGCAGCGATGCTACTACCAGCACTATCAAAGGCAAGGGAAAGGGCAAGGCAAGCACTATGTATAAATAATTTAAAGCAGATAGGTCTTGCTTTCAGAATGTATGCAGAGGATTATGATGGATGGGTAATTGCCCATGCTGCAACATATAATTATGGTCTACCTGGAAGAAGTGTTTCTGGTAGTAGTTTTCTTGCATGGACAGAGTTTTTATGGAGATTAGGATATGTTAAAATAACAAGAAAACCATATTCAACAGAAACAGGTCAGCCAACTCCATATTATGGATATGGGAAAGGAACAAATAGTATTTTTGTATGTCCAAGTGGCAAAGTTGATGTAGATAATATAGGAAGAACATATGGAATAGCAAGACCGAATTTATGGCTTTATAATACTCCCTATGCAAATATGTATGTAGTTTGTCCACAACATGGTAGTTCTCAGTTTTTAAACATTTCAAAATTAAAGATTGCTGAAAAATATATTCTTGTTGGAGATACTGCTTATGTATATTCTGCTGCGCCTCAATATTATGGAATTCAATGGTATTTTCTTGATAATTCAGGAACTTCAACATATGTAGGAGCACCTGCAATTGTTCATCTTCAGGTTGGTAATTTTATGTTTGCAGATGGACATGTTGAAGCAATGAGTGAAGGACAATTGAAAAGTTATAATCCTGTTAGCCCATATACTCCACCTGGAAGATTTACAATTGTTTATATTAAAAAGTAAAAGGATATTGATGAATTGTTAAAAAGGGGGAAAGATGAAGACAAAAATTTTATTTATTTTTACAGTTTTTTTTAGTTTTTCTTTCGGTTTAACACTTTTTGATAATGGAAAAGCAAATTTTTTAATAATTATTCCTGAAAATCCAACAAAGGCAGAGGAATATTCAGCAAAAATTTTATCAAAATATATATTTAAAACAGCAAAAGTTGAAGTTCCTATTGAAAAGGAAGGTTTTATTACTGATTTAATACGGGTAAATATAGGGAATACAGAATATTCAAAGAAAAGGATAAAAGAAAGGATTGATGAGGATGGATTTATAATAGATTTTCCAGATAAAAAGAATGTGATTATATATGGAGGTAGTGATTGGGGCACTTTATTTGGAGTTTATGAATTTTGTGAAAGGTATTTGGGAGTAAGGTGGTTATTTCCAGGAGAGATTGGAGAATATATACCAGAGGTAAAGAAAATTGAAATAAAAGAAGAAAGAATAAAAGAAGAACCATATTTTATTTCAAGGCAATTAAGTGGAAGAAATTTATATAGCACACCTTTATGGGAAAAAGAAATAAATGATTTACAGATATGGGCTAATCGTTTAAGAATGCATGGAAGAATCAGTTTTCATCACAATTTACTGCGACTTTTTCCGCCTGAAAAATATACAAAAACAAATCCAGAATTTTTTCCTGTAAGAGGTGGGAAGAGATATTTACCTCCTTCAAATGAATCACATGCATGGCAACCCTGTTTTTCAAATGAGGATACAATAAAGGAAGCAATAAAGAATATATGTGAATATTTTTCTCAAAATCCAAATCAAAATTCATATTCTCTTGGAGTAAATGATTCAAGTGGATATTGTGAATGTGATAATTGCAGAAAATATGTAAGAGGTAAAAATTCAATAGGTCTTGAAAATTATTCAAATTTATATTATAGATGGTGTAATGAAGTTGTAAAAGGAGTTAGAGAAAAATACCCTGATAAATATTTTGGTTTACTTGCATATAGCGAAGTTTTTGACCCACCAGATTTTAAACTTGATTCCCATATAGTTCCTTTTATAACATTTGAGAGATTAAAATGGTCTGATGAAAATTTAAAGAATTTTGATAAAGAAAATACAAAAAGATGGGCAAAATTTGCGGAAACAATTGGATGGTATGATTATATATATGGAAAACCAACTGAAAATTATATTACTCCAAGGGTCTGGTTTCATTTGATGAGTGAATATTACAGATTTGCTTATGAGAATAAAGTAAGATATTTATATGCAGAGGCATATCCATCAGATGACTGGAGAGAAGGACCAAAATTATATGTTGCCTTAAAATTACAGTGGAATCCATATTTAGATGTTGATAAAATTCTTGATGAATGGTATAGATGTGCAGTTGGAGAAAAATCAGCCCCTTATTTAAAAAAATATTTTGAATTCTGGGAAGATTACTGGACAAAAAAGATACCTAAAACAGAATGGTTTAAATCAAAATATAAAGGCCAGTATTTACCATTTGGTTCTTTTGAATATCTTGAGCCATTAAAGAAAGAAGATATTGATTACTGCGAAAATTTATTGAAAAAAGTTGTTGAAAATACAAAAAGCAGTAAGGAAAAAGAAAGAGCAGAATATTTTTTAAATACATTTCAAAATATTAAAAAAGAATCTCTTCCACTCATTCAGGATTTATTACCAAAATTAAAAATGGCTAAAAATCCAGAAATATTTAAGGATAAGATAATAAGTGAAGATGTTATTCTTGAAGAAGGATTTGATGGTGAAAAAAGTAAGTGGTCATTCTGGCAGAGGGATTATAGTTTTGCAAAATTTGAGTATGATAGAGAAAAGGGAAATAAAAATAAAGGTTCAATAATGATAGATTTAGAGAACTCAAAAGGAACTCCTGTATGTTATTTAAAAACTTTCAGAAAAGATGAAAAAATAAAAATGGAAGATGAGATATATTATTTTTCCTGCTGGTATTACTCTGAAGGTCTTGATAAGGATGCAAAAATTCAAGTAGATGTTCAATGGAGAGATAAAGAAAATAAATATATTGAAATTTTTTCATCAAAACAGGGTAAAGTAAATCAGAAAAACTGGGACAAATTAGAAATTATTTTCAAAACCCCTTCAAAAGAAAAAAATCCAGAATTATTTACAATTCTTTTAAAAGTTGAAAATGCATTTAAAGGAAAGGTATGGTTTGATGATATTTATTTTTCAAAGATTAAATTGAAAGAGGAAATTGACCCTGATGGATATATTTATGAAAACTCTGGAGAAGGTCTATTATGTTTAAGAAGCGAAAATGGAAAAAATGTGAATCATTTATCAAGAAGTTCAATTCAAAGAGACCCAACATATCAAATTAAAAAGATTTTTGATTTTAAAGTGATGCAAGAGGATGAATGGAAAAAAGTTGAAAAAATATGCTTATCAATACATTTCTGTGTTTTTGATAATTCAAAATTGGATAATCCACCCATTAATGGTCTTGATGAAGAAATAGAAATAATAATAAATGGTAAAAGTCATAAATATCCAACAAGGCAATTCAGTGTATATCCAGAATATAAATGGTATGATTTCTGGTTTGATAAAGAGGAATTCAATTATGGAATAAATGAAATAATAATGAAAAAGGCAGAATCAAAAAAGACAAAATATGATGATTATTTTTATGTTGGAATAGATACAGGAGAAAATCGTGGTAAAAGTTTTGTTTCATACGATGGAGGAAAGACATGGAAAGGTGAAAAACTTAATTTTTATTATGAGGCAAATGGAGAATTTATGATAAGAGCATATTTACTAACAAAAGAGGCGCCTGAATTTAAAGTTGAAATATATCCAGGGAAAGAAATAATTGACAAAAATAAGATAATAAAATTTTATGGAACCAGGGATGGGATAGAGAGAGATGGAAAATTAATTCTTGAAAATGGACAGGATGCTAAGATAGAATGGTTTTATAAAAATATAGATAAAAATTTTCCATTTGAATTTAATATTAGTGGGAAGGGTAATTTAAATTTAAAAATTATGAATGAGAATGAAGAAAAGATAGATGAAATTGAAGCAGAATTACCATTTAAAAAAGTTTATCAGGTAGGAAGGAATTTTGAAATAGGAAGTATTTTAATGGAAGGGAAGGATAAATCAGTTATTGATAAGATAGAAATAAAAGGAAGAAAACTTAATTTTCCAGAAGAAAAGATAATAAATATTTCACCAAAAATTTCAAAATATACCGGAAGTTCAAAAAAAGGCAGATTAAATTTTTATAAGGATAAGAATGGAGATTATGTATTAGAGAATGAAATATTGAAAGCAAAATTCACTTTTAAAGATAAAAAATTGGTCATGAATTCTCTTTATAGCGAACTATCACAGACAGAGATGATAAAAGACCCTGAAAAAGTATATCTTTTTTTAATTAGAACTGGAGAAAAAATATATAAAGGAAATAAGGATTTTGTATGTAAAAAAATAAAAGAAAAGGAAAATGGATTTATTGCAGAACTTTATAATGGAGAGGAAAAAATAAATTTAGGTATTTTTATTGAAAAAGAAGGATTAAAGATGGAGATGGAATTGATAAATGAAGGTGATGAGAAAGGATTTAAGGTATGTTTTCCACATATACAGGGATTATTTTTATCAGAAGATATAGAAAATGATTACTATTTTTATCCATATACCTCTGGAATAATTGCAAATATTCCATCATTTATAAGAAGTGGTTATGGAAATAATCAGGCACTTTACCAGATTATTGATATATTTTCACCAGATAAAGGTTATGGATTATATTTAAGAGTTGATGATAAAGATGGATGGCATAAGATATTGACATTACAAAAGTATATAAAAGGCAAAGATTTCAATATTTTTGATGCTGTATTACCTGATTATAAAAAATTCCTTCTTGAAAATACACTTGAAAGAATAGATGGTTATAGTTTTTGTGTTGAATATATGGAAAGGATAAGGAAGAAAGGCGAAAAATTTTCTCCATCTCCATGCATAATTTCGGTTCATGAAGATGACTGGAAAGAAGCAATGAAGAAATATTCAGAATGGGCACATAGTGTATGGAAATTCAGACCATATCCAAATAAACTTACAGATACATGGAATTTTTTTGCAATGACTATTGGTGATATGACAAAAGGTAAGGTTATAAAAGATAAAAAATATATAACTGATTGGATTGACCCATTAAGTGATGTTATTGAAATGTGGGGATGGTGGGAATGGACAGAAATTGGACCATGGGGAAGGAAAGCAGAAGAATTAAAAAATGACCCGAAATTTAGATGGAATTATTACATTTTGAATGACCCATTTGATGGAAAATTGAAATATACTGATAAAATTGGAGATTATAAGGAATATCTTGGAGGTTTAGATGTATTAAAAGAGGGTATAAAAAAATATAAAGAGATGGGAAAACTTGTTACTTTTTATACAGACCCTTATAGGTGCTATGATATGACTGAAATGGGGAAAAAATATGGAAAGGAATGGGGGGTAATTGATGAAAAAGGTGAATATATAACCCCTTATGACGCATACAGGATATGTCCTGATAATAAAGATTTCTGGGAATATATTAAAAATACAATGGAAAGGGTTATGAAGGAGACAGGAGTTGATGGATTGAGATTTGATGAATATGGATTGAGTGGTTTTAAGTGTTATAGTTTAAAACATAATCATATATTCAGTGAAAAGACAACATCAGAAGTTAATAAGGCGTGTGCAGAAGTATGTAAATTAGTTCATGAAAAAATGGATAGGATTGTTAAAAATAGTATACTTACAACTGAATTTCCCGGTTATGATTATATGACACAATTTCTTGATGGAAGTATAACATATTTTCTTTCAGCAAATAAAATTCCTTTTGGGAATCCAATTGTTTATATCGGTAGATTCTATTTTCCCGAATTTAAGTTTTTTGAGTTAGACCATACTAAAAAAGACCCTGAATGTAAAATAACTTTTTTTAATGGAGTTGGAAGATTTTATACAAACTATTCCCCTGGATATAAAGAAAAATTTTACAGAATATTAAAAAAATATAATGAAATTTTCTCAAGCAGAAATTGTGAAACTCTTATTCCATCATTAAAAGAGGGAATTTATATAAACAGATTTGATGGGAGAAATGGAACAATTTTTACAGTTTATAATGCCTCAGGATATACATATAAAGGAGAAATTATTGATATACCACTAAAACAAAATGAAACGATTTATGATATAATAAATGAAAAGGAATGTGAAATTGAAAGATATGGAAATAATAGGGCAAAAGTGAAAATTTATATAGAGAAAAATGATACTGCCTGTTTATTGAAAAAATTTAAATGAGGAAAGTTTATGAAAAAAAATGAAAATTCATGGAAATATTTTTATGAAAGTTTAAAATATCTTGGAGGTGGAAGTTCAACAAATTCAAAAAGACCTGTATTTGAAGGATATGAACCAGCAGTTATAATTAAAGGTGATGGTTGCAGAGTATGGGACTTGGATGGAAATGAGTATATTGATTTTAGATGTGGCCTTGGTCCTGTAACACTCGGTTATAATATTCCTGAAATAAATCAGGCAATTATAGAACAATTAAAAAATGGAATTTCTTTTTCATATCCTCATCCACTTGAAGGAGAGGTAGCCAAAAAAATTGTAGAAATTATACCATGTGCTTCAAAAGTTAGATTTTTAAAAACTGGGGGAGAGGCGATTGCTGCATGTATAAAAATTGCAAGAAACTATACGAAAAGGAAAATAATTATTCATTGTGGTTATAATGGATGGTTAAATTGTTTTGAAACTTCAGGAGTTCTTGCTCCTGGAATAAGGGATTCTTCTCCTCAAAAAGGAATTCCACCTGAAATTGCTTCTCTTCATAAAAATCTTCCATGGGCAGAATTTGAATTATGGGAAAATATTTTTAATGAAAGAGGAGAAGAAATTGCTGGAGTTGTGATTGCTTCAAATTATAAGGAAATGGAAAAAGGCAGGGAATTTCTTCCATTTGTAAGAAGATTAACTGAAAAATATGGTTCTTTGATGATAATGGATGAAATAGTTACTGGTTTTAGAGTTGCTTTAGGTGGAATTCATGAATATTTTAATTTTTTACCTGATATGGCAGTTTTCAGCAAAGGGATTGCAAATGGAATGCCAGTTTCTGCTTATCTTGGAAAAAAGGAATTAATAGAAAGTTCTTATGAGATAGGGATTTCTTCAACTTTTGGTGGAGAGACACTTTCTCTTTCTGCATGTAAAGCAGTGATAGATTTTTATCTGAAAAATAATGTAATTGAATATCTATGGAAAACAGGAAAGAAGTTCTGGGACGAAATAAATAATTTATTTAAGAGATTTGGAATTGAAGCAGAAGTTAAAGGTTTTCCTGTATGTCCATTTTTTGATTTTAAATCAGAGGAGGAGAGAAAATTATTTTTTAAGAATTGTTTTAAAAATGGAGTTATATTTTACAATGTTGGCTATGTAAATTATTCACATAAAGAAAAGGATATAGAAGATGCACTTGAGAGAGTTGAAAAAGCAATAAAAGAAATGAAAAATGGAAATAATTGATTTTCATGCCCACACAACAACAGAAAATTGTGAAGATTTGATTGAATATTATAATAAATTTGGAATTAGAAAAGTTTGTTTACTTGGAGATGTTTTAAAATATGGTTATAATCCAGATGAAGAACAGATTAAAGAAATAAATGACTTAACAATCCAACTTACAAAAAAATATTCAAACTTTTTTATCGGTTTCTGCCATTTAAATCCGAGAAATACAAAAAAATTTATAGAAAATGAAATTGAAAGATGCATATTAAAAGAGAAATTAAAAGGAGTAAAACTTGAAGCATCAATTTTTGCATCTGATAAAAGTGTATTTTTTATAGCAGATATATGCCAGAATTTAAATATTCCATTATTACAGCATGCATGGAATACATTTACATTAGGCAGAAATCCTGTTCCTGATTGCTTTCAAACAGACCCTGAAGATGTAGTTATTCTTTCAAAAAATTTTCCAAAATTAAAAATTATAATTGCTCATTTAAGAGGAATTGATATAAGAGGAATAATAGAGATAAAAAATTATGAAAATATATATGTTGATACAAGCGGTGCTCAGCCAGTTTCTGGAATTATTGAATATGCGGTTAAAAAGATTGGTTCTGAGAGAATATTATTTGGTTCAGATGTCTATTTTCCAAATGGAAGGGATATACCAGTTCAGTTGATAGCAGTAATGAAAAGTAGAATAAAAATAGAAGATAAGGAAAGTATTCTTTTTAAAAATGCAGAAAGGATTTTAAAAAATGATAATTGATGTTAATGTTAATTATGGTTTCTGGCCATTCAGGAAGTTTCATATTGATAATCTGGCAAAATTAAAGAAAAAATTAAAAGAAAATAAGATTGACCTTGCATTTATTTCCCATTTAGGAGGAGTTCTAAATTATCAGGAAGTTAATGAGTATAATAATGAACTTTTCAGGAAAATTAAAAAAAATAATTTCTTTTATTTTGTCCCTGTTATAAATCTCAACCTTAAAAATGCTGAAGAAAATATTGAAAAATTTAAGTTTATAAAGATTGTTCCAAATTACCATCTATATTCAATAAATGATAGAAAATTTTTAAGTATTTTCAAAAAAATATCTGATTTAAAAATCGTTGTTTTTCTTCAGATGAGATATGAAGATGAAAGAAACCAAAATCCCTTATTTAAAGTTAAAGGAATGGATATTAAAGAAATAAAAAAATTTGCCTTAAATTTCCCTGAAATAAAGATAATTCTTTTATGTTCATATTTCAGAGAGGCAGTTGAATTATGCAAAATAGGTAATATTTTTTCAGACATTTCTTTTATTGAAAATTATAAAACCATAAAATCTCTTTTAAATTATATAACTGCTGATAAAATTCTTTTTGGAAGTCACACCCCATTTTTATATACAGAGTCCCAGATTGCGAAAATTAATTTTGCAGAAGTAAAAAAAGAAGATATTGAAAAAATAAAGTATAAAAATATATTTTCACTTATAAATGAACTTGAAAATCTTATTAAAAAAAAGAGGAGGGAATATGGAATATAAAATACCTGATAGCGAGTTTAAAAAAAGATGGGAAAAAGTTGTAAGTGGAGTTAGGGAAAAGGGAATTGATATTTTAATAGTTCATTCAAATGAAGCAGATTTTGCAAATGTAAGATATTTATCTGATTACTGGCCTATATTTGAAACAGCAGGAGTTGCGGTATCAAAAAAAGGTGAAATTGCTTTACTTATTGGTCCAGAAAGTGAAACATTTGCAAAAGACAGGAGTAAAATAAAAAAGATTTATAAAATTCTTCAATACAGAGAAAGTGCAGAACCAAATTATCCTGATATGAAACTTGATGATTTTTCAATTGTATTTAAGGAACTTGTTGGAGAAAAAGTTAAAAGAATTGGTCTTTGTGGCTATCAGATATTTCCATTACCTGTTTATGAAGCAATAAAAAATGAAGCACCTGATGCAGAAATAATAAAGAGTGATGAGATAATAGACAATTTAAGGATAATAAAAAGTGAAAATGAGATAAAGTTGATGAAAAGGGCATTTGAAATTTCTGAAATTGCACTTGAAAAAACAATAAATTCAATAAATCCAGATATGACAGAATTGCAGGTTGTTGGAATTATAGAAAAAGAAATTTATGAAAATGGAGCAGAATATGAAGGACATCCTCAATATGTTCTATCAGGTAAAAATTCAACTCATGCAATAGGAAGACCAAAACATGAAAAAATAGGGAAAAATAGATTAATTCAATTAAATATAGGAGCAAGAGTATCAGGATATTCTTCAAGTGTTGGAAGACCTGTTTGTATAGGCAAATTTGATTCAGAAACAAAAAAACTTGTTCAGGCAGGTCTTGATATGCATTTAAAAACAATTGAATGGATAAAAGCAGGAATAAAGGCAAATGAGATTGTTAAAAAATTTTATGAATATGGAGAAAAAATTGGAGTTAGTAAAAATATACTTTATGGACCATGCCATGGAATAGGGATGATGGAAGTTGAAAAGCCATGGATGGAATTAAATTCAGAATATTATCTTGAAGAAAATATGACATTTCAGGTTGATACATTTTTATATTCAGATAAAGTTGGCTTAAGATGGGAAGACGGAGTAGTTGTTAAAAAAGATTGTGCAGAATTGTTATCAGAAAAATTAATGGAGGTAATTGAAATATGAGATACGAAAATATGTTCCCTGACCAGATAAGGCAAGCAATTAAAAAGAATATTCCTGTTATTTTACCATGTGGAGTTATTGAATATCACAGTGAGCACCTATGTGTTGGAGTTGATACAATCCTTGTTTTAAAAGCAATTGAAGAAATTGAAAAAGAAATGGAAATTGTAATTCTGCCACCATTTTTTTATGGATGTGCAAGTTATGCAGTTGAAAGTCCTGAAAATAATGGAACAATAAATATAAAACCAGAAATCATTTATAAATTTGCAAAAAATTTATTTGAAAATTTATTGAGAATTGGATTCAGAAATATTTATGTTTTTATACATCATCAGAGTGAAAATTTTGTTTCCGGGATGCCAACAGATTTAGCATTTAAACTTGCAGCAAGAGAGGCAATATTTGAATTTCTTGAAAAAAAATACGGAGAAGGATGGTGGGGAAAAGAAGAAGCAGAAAATTATTATTCTCAGCATGAAAAAGGAGAAGACCCATTCAACTGGATAAAAATATTACCTTTTATGGATGAAGAAACACAGAAAAAATATCCAATTGACCATGCAGGAAAACAGGAAACATCATTAATGCTATCTTTATTTCCAGAAGGTGTTGATATGAAAAGATTTAATAAAGAAAAATGGTATTCAAGGAAGGCAATTGAGGCAAGTAAAGAATATGGTGAAAAGGCAAAGAGAGAAATAATTGAAAAACTGAAAAAAATATTAAAAAGGGGTTAAAATGCTCAATATAAAAATAATAAGGTCTCCTTATGGAAATTTTTATTACAGAGAAATAGAGGATTGTAATAACTCATACCCTGACTGGTATCTTAAAGAAATTTCAGAAGAAGGATTTAATGGAATATGGTTACACTGTATTTTAAGGGATATAGTTAAAAGCAGTGTTTTCCCTGAATTCGGACAGAAAGAAAAAGAGCAGATATATCAGTTGAATAAACTTGTTGAAAGGTGTGAAAAATTTGGTATTAAGGTATTTCTTTATCTATGTGAGCCAAGAGGATTCAGAGAGGATGATAAATTCTGGGAGAAAAATGATGATGTAAAGGGTCAGGTTTGTAGTTTTGGAGATTATAGTGGTGAATTTGGAGGTAAATATTATGCTTTATGTTCTTCAACCCAAAAGGTTAAAGATTTTTTATATGAAAGTTCTAATAATTTATTTAAAAAAGTCCCTGGACTTGGTGGAATTTTTTTGATAACTGCAAGTGAATTCCATACTCATTGCTATTCCCATTATCCAAAACATATTTATCTTGTTAAACATTTTAAAGAGATGGTTGAATGGTCAGAACTTGGTTTTTACTGTAAAAGATGTGAAAATAGACAACCTTATGAAGTTGTAAGTGAAATAATTACTCTAATAAGAAATGGAATAAAAGATGCATCAAAAAAAGCAGAAGTTATTGCATGGACATGGAGTTGGTATATAATTGAGCCAGACCCTCAGGAAAATATAATAAAAAATATCCCAGAAGATGTAATTATTATGAGTGATTTTGAAAGAGGTGGCTATAAATTTTTCAATAAAAAGAGAATTATTATTGATGAGTATTCAGCCAGTTATATTGGTCCAAGTCAAAGATTTAAGAAACATTTTTATATAGCAAAAAAATATGGTCATAAAGTAATGGCAAAACTTCAATTTTCAACAACACATGAAATTGTTACAGTTCCATATATTCCAGTCATTTTTAATTTTGCTGAAAAAATTGAAAAACTAAAAAGAATGGGTGGATATGGATACCTGTATTGCTGGATATTTGGAGGAGAAATAAATATTGTAAGTAAAATAACAGGGATTCTTTCAACAAAAAATATACAAAAATATAAATTGATTAAAAAAATTGCTGAAGAAGAATATGGAAAAGAACTTGCTAACTATGTTATTAAGGCATGGAAAATTTTTTCAGATGCATTTAAAAATTATCCATTTTCAATTCCTTTTATCTATAATGGTCCAATAAATTATGCAACAGTATATCCTTTAAAAATAGACGCAGAAAAAATAAATGTCATTCCATCATGGAGACCATTACCAAGGGATGAAAATGGTCATTTAAAAGTAGGGGATAATATTGAAACATGGCTTGGTCATTTTAAACCTGAATTTTATATAAAACAGTTTGAAAAAATGGCAAATGAGTGGGAAAAAGGCATAAAAATTCTTGAAAATGGCTTAAAATATGGAAAAAATGAAAAATTTCAGAAAGAGATTGATATTGCAAAACATATTTATTTTTCATTTAAGAGTTCAGCAAATATAATAAAATTTTATAAAGTTTTGAGAAAATACAAAAAGAAGAAAAGCAAGGAATTGAAGGAAAAATTGAATAGAATTTTAAAAGAAGAACTTGAAATAACAGAACTTGATAGAGAAATATGGGAAAGAAATAAGGATTTTGGTTATCACCCAGAAGCAGCAGAAAATTTTATAAAAGAAAAGGATTTTGAATATAAAATTGAATTATTGAAAAAACAGATTACATAATTGGTGGCATCTCAAGTGCTGGATGTTTCTTCTCCTGTAAAAATGACAATATTTCTTCTTCTGTAACACCAATTGTTTCATCTGCTATTCTATCAAGTAAATCAGGTATTCCAAGTTCCTCTGCCCTCTTTATAAATCTTTCTTTTATCTCTTCCTTTAACATTTTTGGCATCCATACAAGTCGCAAAATCCCACCTTCTGCCTGAAGAAATTTTCTCTGAGTTATATTAAATTTTGAATGTCCAAGAAATCCTGGAATCTGTCTTCCTCCTCCAACATTTCCTGCAAGAGTTGTAAATTTCATTCCACATGGTGTTTCTCCTTTATATTCCCTATTTACAGTCATAATTCCATTACATAAAGGAAGAACAACTGCAATACATTCACAACAACCACATGTAGTCATTGGGTCAACCATCAAACTATAAACACTAACTCTTTCAATTGCTCCTCTACTTGCCTTCTTTACAAATTCATTAACTCCTTCCCACTGCCCATATTTTTCATCAATAACTTTTCCTTTTTTAACCGGTTGATTTGGACCTGTTGGATTTATTCTATTTGAAGCACGACAGTCAAGCCAGGAATATGCACCACATAAACCTGTTCTTTCTGGAGTTACAATACATACATGGCTTGGAGCAAATGATTGACAGAGAGTGCATGAATAAAATACCTCAACTTCTTCATCTTTCATTCCTAAAAGTCGCTCATCCCTCTGACGCCACACCTTTCTTGCTTTTTCAAGTATTTCTTTGACTTTTTCTTCTTCTGTATAAATTTTTACCTGAACCTTATCAACTATATTTGAAAAAACCTCATGATATTTTGCATGTATTGCAACTCCAAGATGTCTCAATTTCAACCCTTTTTCTTTTGCCTTTTTACTTATCCTTATCCAGACAATGTCTCTCTGCCCTATATGCATAACTCCATTTATATAATTTATGTAATCATGTATTTGCCTTTCAAGTATTGGCTCAAATTCTTCCTGCATTTCTCTTCCAGCAACTTCAACAACTACTGCAAGAGGTATTGAACTTCCCTCAGGTATATCATCTATTTCAGGACCAATCACTTCAATTTTTCCATCTTCAACTTCATTTAAAGGTAAACTTGTTGTCCATTCACATGAAAGTGTTTTTGCTCCACCCGCCTCAAGGTATAAATCTTCCTTTCTAACTCTTTCTCCTTCAAATGCAGGACCATATGGAACAGGTAAATCAATTTTTGAAACAACAACCTTTAAACCCCTAACTTCAACTGCTTTTGAAACAATTTCTGAATGTGGAATATTTGAAACAACATGTTCATATGTGCATATACCTGTTGGCAAAATCTGGGGTATTGGAGTATCTGCTATTGTTGGGAAACCAAAATTTATTGCTCCTGCTGCATTTGCATACCATTCCTCATTTACATATCCAAAAGCAAGAACAAAGGCAAAAATTCTATCCTTATTATAAATCAATATTCTTCTGTAATCTCCTGGTTCAATTCCACCAAAACTCATTGCAGCCCTTACAGCAAATCCGAGAGCAAATACCGCCTCATAAATATCAGGACCAAAAGGGACAAGACGAACATTCCAGCCAAGTTGCATACCCTCTTCTTTAAGTTGTTCAGCAAATCTTTTCCCTTCATATTCAGAACACATAAAAACATATAAATTTTTTTCAACAAGTTCTGTTGCAATTTTTAATGCTGTTTGATTATCAGGAACAGAACCAACAATAGCAGCAAATCCTGGAGCAGTCCCATCAACAAATTCAATTCCTCTTTTCCTCAAAATTATATCATTTGCAGCACCAAGCCATAAATTATCACCTACCGGTTCTTCTTCTTGTAAATAAAAATCTGGCTCTTCTACATATTTAATTGCCTCATACATTTCTTCAGCAAAAAGTGTTGCCATTCCAGCATCAAGAACAGGTCCAAGATATGGTAAGTGACACTCTTTTTTAACTGGTTCAGGAAGTAGGTCTTTACATATTTTAAAAACCTTTTCCATATGGGATAATTTTGAAACAGGTATTCCAAGTATTCCATAAATTATAGGTAGATAATAGGCAGTATCCGGAAAAGCAACATCCTGATTTGGTCCATATTTATCAATTGCCTGTTTCCATTTTTCCTCACACATTTTAACAATTTTATGTGCTCCATTTATTGCAGCAGAAGCAATTATTTTTGACATTCCATCCTCCTTTTTTCTCTCAATTTTCCTGAATAATAAATAAATGAATTAAAATATTCTTCCCATGCTTGGTCAGTTGATTTATATTCATTTTTTCCCCAGAAATAATCAATTAGAACTTCTTTTAATCTACATATTTCCTTAACTCTTTTTCTATTTTTAGGGTCATTTTTTGTTAAATCTATTAAATTAATTGCCTTTTCAATCGCTTTATTAAAATATTTTTCATCTCTTTTTTTCCATCTAATTGCTCTTAAAACCTCCATCCCTATATTTGCAAGTTGCTCAACCAATGGAATTTCAAACCAATTTTTTTTCATTTCCTCTTTATAAATCATTTTCAACAATCTCCTTTACAATTTTTCTTATTTTTTCTCTTATAACAGGATTTTCAACATCTCTACTTCTATTCCCACAGGATGGTTTTATATTAATTATTGAATCAAATTCAATAAACTCCTCTTTATCCGGATATAAATTTATTCCCCATAAATTTTCATATTTTGAACCCATCTCAATTAAAAAACTTTCTTCATCAGAATGTAATTCCCCTCCTATTGCTAAAATTTCTCTTTCCACATCTATAACACCTTTAACAAGATAATCGCTCATTTCTTCAGCAATCTTTTTTAATTCAGATAACTTTACTTTTTTATTTTTATCAACTATTCTTATCATTCAAGTTCTCTCCTCATTGCCATATCATAAAGAACTCTTTCTCTTGCTTTGTCAATGCCGAGTTTTCTTCTTTTTTCATCAATATGTTTAATAATTAAATCAGCCATTTTATCAGGGTCTGGTTCAAAAGCCCATTTTCCTCCAACTTCCTTTTCAATATCTTCAAATAAGTATTTTGTTAAATTTTTACTTCCAAATGTTGGCCAACTTACCCCAAAAACAACAAATACACCTGAAGAAACAAAATACTGACCAATACTTAATGCCTTTTCACTCATCCATTCAGGTGCTGCTCCTGCTGCTGGCAATTCAGAAATATCATCTCCAAGTCCTCCTTCTTTAACAACACAGGTAGCAGCAAGTAAAATTCTTGAATTATCAACACAACTACCCATATGAATAACAGGTGGAATGCCAACTGCCTCACATACTTCTCTTAATCCCTTTCCTGCATAATCAAGTCCTTTAATAGAATCAAGAAATCCTGCCTTTGCACATGCAATTGCAGAACAACCTGTCTGAAGAACTAAAACATTATTTTCAATCAATTTTGAAACAAGTTTTATATGTATCTGGTCATGTAAAACCTTTGGATTATTACAACCAACAACTCCTGCAATTCCTCTTATTCTTCCATTTATTATATTATCATTTAAGGGTTTATAGGATGCTCTGAATCTTCCACCAAGAATATAATAAATACTTTCATAGGAAAAACCTGCAACAAGATTTGAAATTTTCTGGGGTATTAAAACTTTTTCCTTATTCCTTTTCTCAAAATTCTCAATAGCCATTTTAACTATTTCTTTCGCTTTCTGTAATGCATCTTCTTCTGTAAACTGAATATGTATAGCCCCTGGTATTTTTGCTTTTTCAGATGTTGTTATAATTTTTGTATGATAACACGATGCAACTTCAGGGAGTGAAGCCATTATACATTGAATATCAACAACCATAACCTCAACCGCTCCTGTGTTAATTGCCATTTCCTGATTTAAAAAATTCCCTATTATTGATATTCCATGCCTCATCAAAATTTCATTTGCAGTACAGCATATTCCTCCTATATTTATTCCTTTTGCTCCTTTACTTTTCGCAAGATTTACAAGTTCAGTATCTTCTGCTGCAATAACAATCATTTCAGATAAAAGTGGCTCATGTCCATGAACAATAATGTTTACATAATCTTCCTTTAAAACACCAAAATTTACTTCTCCTATAACTGGTTCAGGAGTTCCAAATAAAACATCCTGAAGGTCTGTTGCTATCATTGAACCACCCCATCCATCAGATAATGCACATCTTTGTGCCTGCTTCATTAAATTTAAATAGTCCTGGTCTGTTCCCATATGAGTTCTATGTAATGATTCAACAACTTCTCTATCCACTCCTCTTGGAGTAATGCCATTATCTTTCCATATTTTCTGTCTTTTTAAAGGTGCTCTTTTTGTAAAAATTAATTCTCCTTCCTGCTGCCCGAATTGGGAAAGACATATTTCTCCAACTTTTAATGCAATTTCCTCTATTTTTTTACCTTTAACATCTATCCCAAATTCAAGAGCAAGTTTTACAAGTTTAAATTCATCCTTAATTTCATAACCAGGTGCCTCATTTCTTGCTACTTTAATTAATGTTTCAGCAACTGCCCTTCCATGGTCTGAATGAGCACTTGCACCAACTGCTATCTTTCTTAAAAGATTTCTTGCAACAATTGTATCTGCATTTGCTCCACATACACCTTTATCAGGACCTTCTCCAAAAGGGTCAATTCTGCATGGTCCCATAGCACAATTTCTACAGCATATCTCAAGTATTCCAAATCCACATTGTGGTTGTTGCAATTTCAATCTTTCTTCAGAAAATGTAAATTTTTCATTCATTTTTTACCTCCGATTAAAGTGAGTAAATTTATCCTGTCAAGATAAACATTTTTTTTACAATCATCGCATATATAAAGTGTATCAATTTCTTCTTTTAACCCAATTTTATTTTTCATATATTGAATTAATTTTTTGGGAATAAATGGCTTTCCGCATATCTTACATTTTTCAAGTTCAAGTTTTGCATTTATTTTTGTAATTTCCCTGAAATTTCCTTTATCAATTATCTTAATTGCACCTGTTGGACAGACAAAACTGCAGGCACCACAGCCAATACAATCAAAAGGTTCTTTCTCAAATGGTGAAGAAACTTTTCTATTTATTCCTCTTGATGAAAAACCTATTGCACTAACCCCAATTACCTCTTTACATACATTTACACATAAACCACATAAAATACAGTCATCATTACCAATTCCAAAAACAGGTTCCACTTTATACATCTCTGCAAATTCCCTGACTTTTCCAGTATAACCAACTTTTGCTATAAGAAACTGTAATATCATTCTTCTTATTTTTAATACATCTTCACTATCTGTTTTTATTTCAATTTCATCTTCAACAGGATAATTACAGGATGTAACAAATCTCTTTCTTCCATTTCTTTCTATTTCAACAGTGCATAATCTGCAGGCACCATATGGCTCAATTGATGGATGATAACATAAAGTTGGGATAAAAATACCTGTTTCTTTTGCAATTTCAAGAATTGTCTTTCTTTTTTCAACTTCCAATTTTTTACCATTTATAACAATATTAATTTTTTCCATTTTATTCCCTTTTTATTGCATTAAATTTACACACTTCATAACAACTACCGCATTTTATACATATATCCTTTTTTATTTTATGAACTTTCTTTACCCCACCTTCAATTGCTCCAACAGGACAAACTTTATAACAGGCATGACATCCATTACAAAATTCAGGAACTATATAATATTTAACAAGAGAAACACATACTCCAGAAGGACATTTTTTATCTTTTATATGTGCAATATATTCATCCTCAAAATAGTTTAAAGTCGTTAAAACTGGATTTGGAGCGGTTGTTCCAAGAGCACATAAACAACTTTTTTTCATAACATTTGCTATTTCCTTTAATTTTTCAATGTCCTGAATTTCTCCTTTCCCTTCAGTTATTCTATTTAAAATTGAAAGCATATGATATATTCCTTCTCTGCATGGAACACATTTTCCACATGATTCTTCCTTTAAAAAATTTAAAAAGTATCTTGCTACATCAACCATACATGTATTTTCATCCATAACAATCATTCCTCCTGAACCCATCATTGAACCAACTTCATTCAATCTATCAAAATCAACAGGTAAATCAAGAAATTTTTCAGGAATTATTCCACCCGAAGGACCACCAGTTTGAACTCCCTTGAATTTTTTATTATTTTTAATTCCACCACCAATATCAAATATTATTTCTTTCAATGTAATTCCCATATCAACTTCAACAAGACCTGTATTTTTAACCTTACCAACAAGTGAAAATATTTTTGTCCCTTTGCTATTTTTTGTCCCTATTTTACTATACCATTCCCAGCCATTATTTATTATTAAAGGAACATTTGCCCAGGTTTCAACATTATTAAGACATGTAGGTTTATCATATAGTCCTTTTTCAACTGTATGAATATATTTTGCCCTTGGTTCTCCGACTTTTCCTTCAATTGATGCCATTAAAGCAGTTGATTCTCCACAAACAAATGCACCACCACCTCTTACAATATCAATATCAAAACTAAAACCGGAATTAAGTATATTTTCTCCAAGAAATCCATATTCCCTCGCCTGTTTTAATGCAATTTTCAATCTTTCAAGAGCAAGTGGATATTCATGCCTTATATAAACATAACCTTCATTTGAGCCAATTGCATAAGCACCTATAATCATTCCTTCAATAACAGAATGGGGATTCCCTTCTATTACACTTCTATCCATAAAAGCACCTGGGTCTCCTTCATCTGCATTACAAATAACATATTTTGGAGTTCCTTCTGCTTTTTTACATAATTCCCATTTTCTTCCAGTTGGAAATCCTCCTCCACCCCTTCCTCTTAATCCAGATTTTTTAATAATTTCAATTACTTTATCCGGCTCTATCTCATTTAAAACTTTAATAAGGGCAGAATACCCTCCAAATAAAATATAATCTTCTATATTTTCAGGGTCTATTAATCCATTTAACCTTGTGACCAATCTATTCTGTTTTTTATAAAATGGGATTTCATTCAAATAAGGAATACATTTACCATTCTCATCCTTATAAAGTAACCTTTCAATTATTTCTCCATTTTTAATTGTTTTTTCAACTATCTCTTTAATATCTTCTTCTTTCAATTTAACATAAAAAATCTTTTCAGGATAAATAACAATTGCTGGGTCAAATTCAGAAAATCCATGGCATCCTGTTTTAAGCAACTTTATTTTTCTATTTTTTATTTTTTTGATTTCTTTTTCAAGTTCTTTATAAATATTTAAACTTCCTGATGCAATACATCCAGTTTCAGCACAAGCAGAAATAAGTATCTCGTATTTTTCTCTCTCTTTTTTTAATTTTTCCCTAATTTTTTCAAGTTCCTCTTTGTTTTTTATTTTCTTCATCTTTCATCCCTTTTATCAATTTTTCAATTTTATTTATATTCATCTGACCATAAAGATTTTCATTCAAAACGACAACAGGACCAATTGCACAGGCACCAAGACAGTTAACTGTTTCAAGTGAAAAAAAACCATCTTCTGTTGTTCCTCCAGGATTGATCTTTAATTTATTTTTCAAGTATTCAACAATCATATATCCACCTCTTACATGACATGCAGTTCCAAGACAAACCTTTATTTTATATTTACCCTTTGGTTTTAAAGAAAATGCCTTATAAAATGTTGAAAGAGAATAAATAAGAGAAACAGGTATATTTAATTTTTTTGAAACTGCAAAGAGGACTTCCTCCGGCAGATAGCCATATCTATCCTGAATATCCTGAAGTATCCCAACTATTTTATTTTTGCTCCAGTTATTTTTTGCAATTATTTCATCTATTTCTTTCATTCTTTCACCTCTATAAATTTAATTGCTTTTGTTGGACACCCAATTACACATGCAGGATATTCATCTTCTTTCAATCTATCAGAACACAAATCACATTTAATCATAATTTTTCTTTCTCTATTTATCCTTGGAATCCCATATGGACAGGCAACAATACAAAAGCCGCAACCTATACATTTTTCATTTTCAACAATAACAATCCCATTTTCCTTTTTTAATGCCTTTGCAGGACACACAACAACACATGCAGGAAAATCACAGTGCTCACATCTTTCAGGTATATTTAAATTTTTAACCTCAATTATTTTAACTCCCGGAAATCTATAAGGATTTTTAATTATTTCAAAAAGATTTTTTATTTGAGAATGAGAAATTACACATTCAATCTCACATGTTTTACATGCAAGACATTTTTCAATATCAACAACAATTTTACCTTTTTTCATTTCATCTCCTCAATTAATTCATTTATTAAATTTGCTGTTTCAGGATGTCTTATTACAACAATATCTGCTCCAGAAAGTAAAAGTAAAGTTGCTGTTATTGCCTCAAAAATAATTCCCCTTTCCTTTTCTTTTCCAAGTTTTTTTTCAATCTCATAAGGAATACTCACTTCTTTAATTTTCCATACCTCTTTTGATAAATAACAATAGATTGGAAAGGCAAGTTTATCATCTCCCTGTAAAAGACCTGCTATTCTATCCCTTTCCATAACAGAATATGTATATTCAATTCCATAACCAAGAGCACCAACAGTTGGGTCCATTATTATCTTATTTTCAGGAACTCCAAGTTCTAAAAGTAAAATATTTAACTGTTTTGCAAGATTTATATCTATTGGAGTTGATGCAATAACTACCTGCTTATATGCAATTGCACTTCCTCCAATCTGTTTATAATTCTTATCAACAACAGGACCAATTGCAACATTCTTTCCTTCACAAACCTCACAGACCATCTTCAAAACATCTATATCCTTTTTCACATCTCCACAGCCCCAGAATATCAAAGGTATATCTATCTCTTTTGCAATTTTTTCAACAACAGGTCTTATTTCATCTACACTTTTATTCATTCCATTTGGGTCTGCTGAATTAAGAAAAATTGTTAAACATTTTGCACCATATTCATTTATACACTTTTTTGCCCATTTTAAAGGGTCATCAATAACATCAGAAAAAGGAGAAAGACAAACTTCAGGCCATTCATCAGGTTTTGTATCCCATATTTCAAATGAAATTACTGGTTTATTTGGTATCTCTCCTTCAAATGAATGAAAATTAAATGAAGTTTGTCCCCCAACTTTTATCCTTTTATCTCCAACCCCTATTTCAACCTCTTTTATTTTTCCAGTATAATTTAATTTCAAATCTTCCATTTTCTCTCCTTTTTATGCAGGTGTTTTTCTTTTCTCACTTCCATATCCCTCTCCAAACCAGTATCTTTCACTCGTTTTTATAAATTTTATCATATCATCCAAATCCTGAAATTTTTTCCATTTAAGTGGCTTTTTGGGTTTCCCCTCCTCATATGTTTCTCCAAGAATTTTTTTATCCTCCATATTTTACCTCCATTTTTTCAAGTATTCCCTCAATATATTTTAAGATTTCAGGAACAACTTCCCATACAATTTTACCTTCCTTTTCTGCTTTTTTTATTTGAGGGAAATAGGGAATAAAACCAATTATTTCAAAATTTTTTAATTTTTCAATAATAAAATTCTTTTCATCCTCATTTTCTATTTTATTTCCTATAACCAGAATTCTTTTAATCTTTATCTCTCTTGCAAGTTTTTCAATCCTTTCTGTTGTTTCTATACTCTTTTCTGTTGGTTCAGTTATTATTAAAAGAAAATCAATCCCTTCTGTTGTCCCTCTTCCAAGATGTTCAATCCCTGCTTCCATATCAAGTATAACAACATCATCTCTTTTTAATATTAAATTCCTTAAAATTGCCTTCAAAAATGCATTCTCAGGACACATACATCCAAGACCTCCACCCCTAACAGTTCCCATAATCCCTAAAAGTAAATTTCCTTTTTTGTAAAAAAATCTATCAGGAATATCATCAACTTCTGGATTCATTTTAAAAAAAATTGTTCTTCCTCCTGGTTTTGCTCCTGTTCTTTCTTCAATTATTTCTTTAAGTTCAATTAATGGAGTTATTTCTTCCTTGATATTTAATGTTGTTTTCAAATTTGAATCTGGGTCTGCATCTATTAAAATAACTCTTTTTCCTTTTCTTAAGAATACCTGTGCAAGAGATGCAGAAATTATTGTTTTTCCAGTTCCACCCTTTCCAGATATTGCTATTTTCATGAGAGAATATTTTAAAAACATATTTTAAAAAAAGTCAAATTTTTGTTATAATTAAACTATGGCAAAAAATATTTTTATAGCAGCAACAAGACAAAATGATGGTAAAACAGTTATAAGTATAGGTCTTTTTCTTGCACTCAAAAAATATATAAATAAAATTGGATTTATAAAACCTGTAGGACAGAAATATTTAGTTATTGATGGAAAGAAGGTTGATAAGGATGCTGTTTTGATAAAGAAAATTGCAAATTTGGATGATGAACTTGAAGATATGAATCCAGTTGCAGTTGAAGAAGGTTTTACAAGACAATATCTTGATAATCCCAATAAGGATTATTTTGAAAATAAGATAAAAGAGAGTTATAAAAAAATTTCAGAAGGGAAGGATTTTGTTATAATAGAGGGGACAGGACATGCAGGAGTTGGTTCTATTTTTGACCTTAATAATGCCACTGTTGCAAGTTTATTGAATTCCCCTGTTATTATAATTTCAATTGGTGGTATAGGAAGACCTGCTGATGAGATATGTTTAAATCTTCCTTTATTTAGGGAAAAAAATGTTTCAGTAAAGGGTGTTATTATAAATAAGGTGATTGAAGAAAAGAAAGGCACAATAGAAAAATATCTTAAAAAATTCTTCTCAAAAATAAATTTAAATCTCCTTGGGCTTATTCCATATATTCCTTATTTAACAGAGCCATCACTTTTACAGATATGTGAGGCAGTAAATGGAAAAATAATTTCTGGTTTTGATAAGATGAAAGAAAAAATTAAAAATGTAGTTGTTGGAGCAATGACACCAAGACATGCACTTGATTATTTTAAACCAAATTCCTTATTAATTACTCCGGGTGATAGAGAGGATATAATTCTTTCTGCACTTTCTATATCAACTCAAAATTTAGTAAAAGGGATAGTTTTAACAGGAGGACTTTATCCACATAAAACAATACTTGAACTTATAAAAAAATATGATTTTCCAACAATTATTTCTTCTGATGGAACATATGAAGTTGCTTCAAGAATTAATGAACTTGCTGTAAAATTAACAGAAGATGATATTGATAAAATAGAAATTGCCAAAAAACTTATTGAAGAAAATGTAAATATTGAAGAAATATTAAAATGAAAGAATATTTTGTTGTTGATGTAAAGCCATTCAATAAAAAAATACCAGCAAGAAAAGGAGAAGATATTCTATCAACACTTATTAAAGGGAAGATTTTTATTACTTCAAGTTGTGGTGGAAAAGGTGTATGTGGTAGATGTAAGGTTAAAATTTTAAAAGGTGATTTTTATTCAGAGCCAACAGGAAAATTAAGTGAGGAAGAAAAAAGAAATAATATTTATCTTGCCTGCAGGACAACAATTCTTGGAAATATTGAAATAGAGATACTTCCTGAAACAATAATCCCTGAAAAAATTGAAGAAAAGTTGTTTGAAAAAGGGGAGGAATTTGAGCATATAAAATATAATGTTAAAGAATTTTTCAGTTTTAAGCCACTGGTAAAGAAAGTATTTTTGAGATTGCCTCGTCCTGATTTTAAAGATAATTTAAGTGATTATGAAAGATTGATAAGGGGATTGAAAAAATTTGAAAATAAGGAATTTAATATAGATATCTGGAATTTAA
>Ga0080004_1098459_pt1 | contig 57358 bp, 53 predicted proteins | sample WasSprMetagenome_FD_69207 | JGI IMG/M metagenome (GOLD analysis project Ga0080004, IMG submission 69207) | Sulfidic aquatic microbial communities from Washburn Spring, Yellowstone National Park, USA - WS (SPADES assembly) (version 2) | ecosystem: Environmental > Aquatic > Thermal springs > Hot...
AAGCAAAAGTAAATTCAAACTTCGTTAAGGTATGCTTAGAGCATATTGACAAGTTTCATGAACTAAAAAAGCTTGTTGGAAGACAAGTTAAGTTAAAAATTAAAAACGAAAATTTAGTTTCGCTAGTAGAGTTTATCTAAGAACAATAGCTCTACTAAAAGAAAGAAAAAAATAAACTTCAGTATAAAACTTATGGCTTCTTGATCACATCTTTTGGATTGCTTTTATTTTCTATACAATTTTTGGTGTTCTACATGCAAGAGTATTTTGGATAATAGCCCCAATCCCTTTAACAGCATCCTAATACATTGATAGCTTGACCTGTACAAGCTATAGGCCCGCTGTACAATCTACTAGGCAAATCTTTAGCTTCAACACAGCTGTTTTCATATTCTTTCTTCGTTTTAATCGTCATCCGGTTTTTCTTTTCTTTAGAAGAGAAGTATCCCAACCAGCCTCTGCTAAAAGTACAACTCATTATTACTACACCAACTAAAATGCCTTCTCCTGTAGCTATACCTGCAACAGAAGTCTTATACTTTTCTTACCATTCTTCGCCAAGTATTCTTAGTTTATTGTGTATTTCCTCAAAAAGCGAGAACGGAAACAGAGGAATTGTAAAAGCAGGTAGCGAAAAAGCTCCAGTAAGCAAACTAATTAAAATAAATGGAGTTGAGGTAACTTTGAAATTTTTGAACCTAATACTCTGAATACGAAAAGTATTCTTTTTTAATTTTTCCTCCTAGGCTCCATTTCGTTCTTTAGTTCTAATAAATCTAATTTTAAGTTCTTTTTGGTAAATACTTTGTCACAAAACATAAAAACATAAAAAAATTATTTTTTAACATAAGGAACGTTCTTTATTGTTTCTTTTCTTGAGTTGGTTGCTGTTGTGGTTGTTGAGTAGCCGTTCCTTCTTTCTTTTCTTCCTTCTTTTCCTCTTTCTTCTTCTTTGGCATCTCCGGCCACCCGACTGAAAACTTACAGTTACTCTATTTAAGTCTTGTTCTTATTCTATTTTTTAAAACTTCCATGGTACATCTTCCTAAAGTTTAATCCATAGTTAGCGATCTTAATTGCCTGTTCGTTGCTAAAAGTTCCACAGTCAATAACTACAATCTCTTGAGGTTGTTTCCCAACAGCATTGCAGATTTCTTCTGGGGTAAGCTTCCTATAAGGTTCATGCGGAACTGCAAATATTATTGCGTCTACGCCCTTAGCTGCTTGCTCAAAAGAACTGATGACCTTTAGAGACTTAAGTTCTTTTTGTCTCTTAAAGAATTTCGCTAATGAGTATTTATCTTCTTCTTGGTACTCTAGTTCTGGTAGCGATTTTACATAAGGGTCAGTAACAGAAACTTCAGCTCCCCTCTCTTTTAAGTATCTAACTATTGTTTCGTAAGAAGCATACCTCGTGTCTGCAACATCTTCTCTGTAAGAAGCACCTGCAACTAAAACTTTACTTCCTTTCAGCTTCTTTCCAATTTTCTTTAGTTCTTCTTCTACAAGTTCTACTACGTGTATTCCATCTGTGTCGTTAATATCTACTATTAATGAAATTAAGTTAATTATCCTTCTTAAGGCTTCCTTATTCTCTTTACTAAGTCTTTCCTTAAATTCTGGGATGTTCTTTAAGGACCAAAGTAAGAAGAGAGGATCCTTTGGTAAGCAGTAACCTCCTGTTGTAGGCGTTCTTGGAACCATTATGTCGCGGTGCGTTGGCCTTACTTTTATGGCGTCGACAACTTCTGTTAAGTTTACGTTCATTATTTCTGCCATTCTGCCTAAAGCTCTTCCCAAAGCTATAATTGAGGCTCTGTAAGTATTTTCCGCACACTTTGAAAACTCAGAGTCAGTAGGCGTTGCTAACTTTGTAAGTTTTGCATTTGGTCCAGTAAGAACTTCAGAAAGAAACTTTTGAGCCATGCTAGCTGAAGCCTCGTCTATTCCTGAAAATACCCTTGGAAAGTTTACAACAGAATCAACGTATTCTCTTCCTGGCATTACTCTTTCATAAGAATGAGCAATCTTTGGACTGTGGTTTCTCAAGGCCTTTGCTACTATTTCTTTCTCTTTTTCTTTTGTTGGGTTCTCAACGTAGCTAACAACTTCTTCTTCAAGTTCTCTTAAGAAATCAGAACTCTTTACAATTTCTTTTACTTCGTCTAAGCTCTTCTTCCTAAGGTTTCTTAGTTCACTTGCTATTCTGTTCTTAAATGCACCTTCAAAAATTGGCTTTACTATATACTCAGAGGTTCCAGGAGGCACAGTAGTTTCAATTAAGTAAAGTGAACTTGGATTTATCAGGCTTGCAACTTTCTTTGAAGCTTCTATAAATGGTTCAATCTCTACAGTAAACACCTTTGAGTTTCCAAACCTTAGTTTCTTTACGTCGCACTGTATATCGCTAATTACTACTTCTCCAAGAGCTATAGCTTCGTCTACGTATGTTGCGTAAAGTTTTCCTTTCTCAACTCCATCTTTTATTATTTCTTTAACTTTTGGGTCTTCAGACTCTATTGGCGAAATACCTTGATTTATGTAAGGAATCTTCCAATATGAGCGCTTAGAAGCTCTTTGTAAACCTATTACAAACTTTTTTTCAGCCTGTGCTACTATCGCAGCCATTACAGCTCCAACAAAACCAAGTCCTTGAACAACTACAACTTGATTTCCCGAGTCTTTTGCTTTCTTTGCAAGTTCTCTTACTTTTGTTACTTCATTTTCATAGTCTTCTTTAGAAGGTAAAGGAAACTCCTTACCTTCTGGAGAAACAGAAATTCTTTCTTCCTTTATTTTTTTTCTAGTTCTCATTTTTTCTCTATCTTTATTTATTTTTATCTTTATAAGCTTTTATGTTACTGTGTTACAATTTTTTAAAAGTAATAACCTTAGTTAGCTAAAAGTATATTAAGGCGTAGCCGTTATAGATAGTTCAAAAATGCGAAGTTTGATGAAGCCAAGACACAACTTAAGTGTCATAACAGACCCGGACAGGAGAGAGCTTATTAAAGAAATTCTTAAACTTCTTAACGAATTTTTTGGCGAAAAACTAATAAGTGTTGTTGTTTTTGGTTCTGTAGCTAGAGGAGATGCCAAGCCTACCAGCGATACGGACATTCTAGTTGTTGTAGAAAATCTCCCTAAAAGGATAAGCGAAAAAATGGAGATTATGGCCAAAATCTTAATTAAGTTGAGAAGTACTCAAGTGTACAAAGAGTTGAGGAAGAAGGGTATAAGTACGTGGGTGCAATTCTATCCTCTTACTCCCGAAGAAGCAAAAATTCACAGACCAATATACTTAGATATGATTGAAGATGCAGTTATCCTAGTGGATAAAAACAACTTTATGGAATCAGTTCTTATTGAGCTGAGGAAAAGGTTAGAAGAATTAAAAGCTAGACGCATTCGTCTTAATGATGGATCTTGGCTTTGGGATTTAAAGCCCGATATAAAACGTGGAGAGGTTGTTGAGATTTAAACACCGAAGCTAGGGGTTCTGAGCTACGTAGTCTTAAATAGACTTTCGTAACTCTTGGAATTCATAAGCCCAGGGCTCCTCTTGAGTTCATTGAAGCCCTCATCAGCCTCTTCCCCTGTCAGGGTAAACGCACTTCAATTCTTCATTAACTCTTCAAAGAGCCTCAAACTTGGAGAAAACTACGATCTGAAGGTACAGGTTCACTGCAGCATTCAACTGCCTGTTGATCCTCAACCCGCATCTTGAACAAGTGTACGATGCTCCTTTCGGGGCATTAATCTTCCCACATCTGGAGCATCTTTTTGTAGAATTCTTAGGGTTGAGGAGCTTAACTTTAGATTTATAGCTCATAAAAGAAACTATCATCTTCCAGTTAGTCTTTGCTATCCTTCTGTTATGCTCTCTAGAATAGCTAAACATGTTCTTCTTTCTTAAGTCTTCAAATCCATGAACATATTTCTTAAATAATGATTCTTGAATTCATTACTTTTAGGAACTATTGGAATAATTCTATTTCTTCTATTCTTATTTGTTTTATTAATCCAAACTATGTTATTCCATATTTCATCTACTGCCCTTTTAAGTAAGCGTCTGTAATCTTCAAGAAAGTTGCGGACGTTGTAGCTGTGCTTTACGTTGTAGGCTCTAATTTGCTGCAATGCTTCAACTTTATTGTTTTAGTTTACTTATAAGCACCAATGTTTTTCTTATTCTACTTAAGTCTATTTATTTTGAAACTGCTGATGACGGCATCATATTAGGCTGTTGTTTTCCAAAAACTTTTCCTAAGCTTTAATTTAAAGCGGGCCCGAGGGGATTTCCAACCTATCTTAAATTTTTGAACCCCTGATGTGCAGCTTAGGAGGCTGCCGCCTTGATCCATACTAGGCCACGGGCCCGCTTATTTTTTTCTTGCAGACTTTTTATTTCTTACTATTGAAGTAAAGCTTTATAATCCTATTGTAAACCTAGTTTTTACTATATTTCTCAATGAAAAAAATAAGTAAAGTAGACCTAATAAAAAAGAAAATGCTTCTTAGTGAAATCCTTTCTATACTAAAGAGAAGGTACACTTACAAAGAGATTTCTGAGTTTACAGGCCTTCCTCCGGCAGTACTCGCAAGATACGCTAAAGGACATGTTTTGCCCAAGGAAGAACGCGCGGATGAAATTGTAGAAAAGCTAACTAAAAAGATTCCAATCGAAGAAATTTTAGCTTCTTCGATTCAGAAAACTCACCAAGGCTACTACAACGTAACTTCGCTAATATGGGACATCGAACTACTTAGACTTGTTTCTAAAATAGTTGCCAGCAGGTTCGAAGGACTTGTTATAACAAAAGTGTTAACAGCTTCTGCTGATGGTGTTCCTATTGCTACTTTAATAGCCAATGAGTTAGGCCTAGATCTCGTAGTTGCAAAAGATAGAAAAGAAGCGGGAATAGAGGAGTTTGTTGAAGAAACATTTATTCCAAGCGATACTGCAATAGTCAGAACACTGTATATTCCAAAAAATTCAATAAAGAGAAGCGATTCAATACTAATAGTTGATGATGTAATAAGAACAGGAGAGACTCAGCTTTGCTTAATGCGACTAGTTGAAAAGACAAAAGCAAAAATCGCAGGGGCTTTCTTTCTTCTAGCCGTTGGAAACAAGTGGCGTACACTCTTAGAACAAGAAGAGGTTCCATTCTTCATTCTACTAAAGCTACCTTAGCCATCCTTCTATAAGTGGAAACTTTTTTTCATGTTTTTGTAAGCCATATCTTTGTAATGGTTTAGCCAAGTGCCTCATGGATGCTGAATCCGGTAAATAAACTCCAGGACTTAACTCTCTTTTTTCTATTATTATTTCTGGTTCTTTGCACCTAAATCCACACTTTTCGCACTCATAACCCTGTCGTTTACCCTTTTTCTTACACCTTACGTTGCAATTTGGACAAATTGGCGCTCTTGTTTTCTTCAGTTCAACGAGTTTCAATATCTCTAGTTTTTCCAGATTTATGCAAACTTTATTGTAAAATTCTCTGGTTCCTCCTGAGACTAAGACTTCATCTCCATTTCTTAATTTTCTCACAATGTTATTAAGCTTCCCACTTTCTTTGAAGCATATTACTTCAACACTCTTACTGTTTGTTTCAACTTCAAACTTTACATGCCCTCCAGGAAGTATAATGGGCATACTGCTTACTTTTCCATAAATTTTTATCACATTGAATGGCTTTAAACTATTTTCTAGGTTTTTACCTTGCAAATATGTAAAATGAGCGTCCGTACCCTGATTAGTTATGAATATCATCCATCCTTCTATTCGTTCTTCAATTCTAAGGTAGCTGACAGCTTTTAGTAACGTTCTAGGATCTTCACCTCTTATTCCTGCTAAAACTGGATCTGGACCATGAGGTGTGATTAAAACTCGCTTTCTTTCGTAATCATAGTTATTAAAAGTAAAAGGATAAGTTGCAGCATCCATTTCTCTAACACTTTCTGAATCTATTCTTCTTTTCTTACCAAAATTCTCTTTTACCCTGTAGATCAAAAGTTCGTAGGTGTAATCATCAAGAAAGGCAGCGCCTAATGCAGCAAGAGCCCCAATTACTCCCTTTTTCGAATCTTTCTTAAGGCTTATTACTTCAACTTTACTTTTTTCTGCTAAATCAATAGCCAGTTCTTCGGTTACCAGCGTAGTGAGCGCCTTAAGGTAGAACTTGTACAGTTCTTCACCAACATTATTAAAGCAAAGAGCAATGGCAGGATCGGTCTCCTCATAGTCTAAGTATGAGTTTTCTTTTACAGTTTCAACTATCTCTTGTATAATTTCTTCTTTCTGTAGTTCAGATAATTCATACACTAGCTTTACCGCACCATTACCTTTTGTTTTGTAAGGTACGTTTGGATTAAGTCTCACAAGATGAGGATAATCTTTTGGAAGTATGTTGTAGCTGTTCTTTATATTTTTTACAATCTTGTAAGCAACGTAGGTAGTGCAACCTCCGGCATACGAGTCTGTGTCATCAATTCCTATTGAAAGCAACATCTTTGTCTTTCTTTACTAAAAGCTTGTTTTTAAGTTTAGAGTTGACTGCAAAAGCTTGACATTCTTCACGGCAAAACTCAAGAGATTTATACTTTTGAAGTATTCATTGTTCTATTGCTCATTTTACTATTTCATTCTGCCTTATAAGTAATGAACTGCCCATTTTAATGGCTCCACAGAAGCCTAGCTTCGTAGGCGAGCCTTATGTTTACTACACCAACTTTATCTTTGTTAACTTTTATTTTGTAGCTTAAGCACTTGAATAATCTTTCATTTGCGTTACGCTTTAGATCAGCATTTTCGCATTTGCTTTATGTCTTGCATTCGTTTATTTCTTCAACTTTTATCTACGGCTTAGAACAAAATTCTGTAATTTTCCTTAAAAATCCACTTCCTTCTAATATGAAAGTGTTTGGCCTTTTCACTAGTAGCAAATGACAGCTTACTTAAACTTAATATATAAGTATTTTTTTATATGCGGCCTGTAGATAAAAATCTAGTTTTCATAAAGTTACATAATAAGTGTTTGCACTTAAATTTATCGACAATTCATTCCAGAGTTAAAACTTTGATGAGCTTTGTTGCTCGACTTTATTTTTTAGAGCTCATGAAGTTATCAGTAGTTAGTAAATCGATTAAAAACAAACAGACTCACGAGCGAGGCAGACTCAGCTTGGATCGAAAAGTTGGAGATTAGCTTTTTACTAGCGACTCACTCCAGCACTCAAATTCTAAAAAGGCATGTAACAACGAGAAAGTCTTAGTGTAGTGCGGAGGGTGGGATTTGAACCCACGAACCCCTGCGGGACAGGAGCCTCAGTCCTGCGCCGTTGACCTGGCTTGGCGACCTCCGCTCTCTACTACTTTCTTGCAAATAAGCTAAAAGCGAACCATATAAAAAGTTTTTCTTATACGAAGTTCAACAAGAAGAATGAAACTAGTTTTGGTAAAAGGTATGAGAAGCACAAAAAAGAGACTACACCAATGTTGTCAGAGAGTAACATATTTATTTATTTAAAGCATAAAAGAAATGAGAAAAAGGAAGAAATGACAGGAGTAAAGAGCGCCACTGTTTGGGGATGGGGTGATCGGTTTGAGGATGTCAAGACTAACTGCGAAAAATACGTTCGCAAGAGATGGAAAGGAACTACAGAAGAATGTCTTATATATTTTTCTGGTAGGGAAAGAGATGAAGGTATTGGCTTGGATATAGCTGCTTATACAAGTAATAAGGAAAAAATTGGAGATTTAGTCGAGCGCTTATTTTTACTCAATGGTCTTTGCTGGAAATGCCAAGGTATATTCAATTACGGTTCAATTATTTGAAGATGTTTTCTCTAGCAACGAAATATACCGCGACTCGATGGAAGAAGTGGAAAAGAAACTTAAAGAACGTGAAGTAGCTATTGCAGAGAAGTTTACTAATGATCCTAAAGTAAGGCAAGTAGCGCAAGGAAGAAGGATAAGCTTCATCCCGCAAATCAATTTGCTCTGTGAATTGGAATCAGAATACGCTAACAAGATAGTTATAGAACTCATTCATGAAGATTTTGATAAAATTAAAGACTTGTTGAACAACCTGAGTGAAGAGTTGATTAAGGAAGGCTTAGCAGAACGTATCCTAGGCTATAAGTTGGGAAGGAGTACAGAAGACCTTAAAGTTGGAGATATAGACATTTTGGAAGATGAAGTTCTCGTATGGATTATTTGAAAGTGCGGAGGGTGGGATTTGAACCCACGAACCCCTGCGGGACAGGATCTTAAGTCCTGCGCTTTTGTCCCAGCTCAGCCACCTCCGCGACCTAGGCCTTTTCCTTCCTTCTTTTCTGGAGCATAGAAGATTTAAATTTTTGCTTCTCTAAAAATTTTTAGCAGCCCTTTCGTAAAGTGTATTACTAAAAAAGAAAAATAAAAAACTAAACTTAATCTTTAACAGTTTCTAGTAAAGATAGCGCGTTCCAAATCCTTGTGCGCGAGATCATCGGAAGATTTGGATCCTGATTAGCTTCTTCTAGTAACTGAATAGCAGAGGCAGCTCTAACTCCCGGACTTAGGTCTTTTTTAACTAAAGAATCCTGTGCTTCTTTGATAAGCTTTCTGACACTCTTGGGGGTTGCAACATCTGCTTGAATTAGTTTTAAAATATCTATTGCCTTCACTATTTTTTCTTCATTTAACTCTGCTTTTTTCTTAGTTTTTACGCTCATCTTAAAAACATCACCTCAGCAAAATGCTTATTTCCTGCTACAACCCCAAAATAGAGGCATAATTAAAGATTGTCCTCGATGAGTGAAGATAAAGTAAAGGAAATGGCAAAATTGTTACTTTCTGGAGCAGTTATGCTTGCAGAACAGTGCCCAGTTTGCGGAGCACCATTATTTAGGCTTAAAGACAACACTATAAAATGCCCCGCCTGTGGCTATACGAAGGCAGAAAAAGTAGAGAAAAAAGAAAGAGAAGAAACCAAGCAAAAAATTACAGTAGGAACAGAGAAAGAAATTTTAACTAAAAAACTTGATTTATTGCTTCAAAATCTTGAAAGGTCGCAAGATGTAAATGAAATAAAAACAATTTTAGAAACAATAAAGGTTATTCATGAGTTACTTAAAGAAACGTAGAAAAATTGAAAAAATAAGTTTTTAAAGAATCGAGTAAAGGTAAGAACTATTAAACAATGAACGACCTAAACCACCAGAACAAGATAAGAGAGGACATGAAAGCCCTCAGTAACTTTTTTTCATCAGAAGAAAGCCACAGAATAAAAGTAATAGTTGATGAAAGAGAAAAAGATTCAGGTGTAGTAGAAGAGCTAGAACTACTAAAAGTTAACATTAGGTACGCAATGCTTGACGTTGGAGACTATGTTGTATCAGAAAATGTTGCGATAGAAAGAAAAACTACAAAAGATTTCTCAAATTCTATAATAGATGGCAGACTCTTTAACCAAGCGAAAAACCTAAAAGAAAGTTATCCTCAACCACTTATAATAATAGAGGGAGAAGATGTATATGGAGATTCTAATTTACGTCCAAATGCAATTACAGGAGCATTAATCTCTTTGGCTGTTGATTTTTACATTCCAGTTTTATTCTCTAACTCACAGAGAAACACCGCGCAAATTATACTAAAGATAGCTGAAAGGGAGCAATTAAAAAGTAAAAAAACAGTAAGAGTAAGAGAACATAAAAAACCAATGGACATAAAGGAACTCCAAATATACCTATTATCCGGATTACCATACATTGAAAGAACTCTTGCTGAAAGGTTGTTAAGTAGGTTTAACAGCCCAATAAACGTGTTCAATGCGAACATTGAAGATCTTATGACAGTTGAAGGGATAGGAAAGACAAAGGCAACAAAAATAAAAGAAGTTTTAACTCGCCCATGGAAGTAAGATTTAAGTTAACTTCAATTTTAAGTTCTTGCAGACTAGTACTAAAGCGTTGCTGATAACTTGGTCTTTTTCCTTTGTACCGTCTATTTCAATTAGTTCACCTTTTTTTACAAAAAGTTTATAAATATTTCGCACTTTTCCTAAAAAACGAGCGTGCTCGTATATGCTTAGTTTTGACCCTTTTTTCTTCTTTATCCTTTTAATTGCTGTAGAAGGCGGGGCATCTATATAAATTGCTAAGTCTGGAGCTAGAGCAAATTTGTTGATCGTTACGACCCACTTTAAGTCGTTCAATAATGCACCCTGATAAGCGTAGGAAGAGTGAACGTATCTGTCAAGTATTACGTTTTCTCCTTGCTTAATATGGGGAATTATTTCTCTTGATAGGTGCTCTAACCTATCTGCCGCAAACAATAATGCTTGAGAGTGTGGGTCTAAGGGGATTTCTCCTCTAAGAAACCTATGAATTATACTACCAATTTTCATATAGGTTGGCTCAAAAGAATAGTAGACCGGAATACCTCTTGAGGAGAGGTATGAATAGATCTCTGTTGAAACTGTAGTCTTTCCGCTTCCATCTATGCCTTCTATAGCTATTATTTTACCTCTCTTTTTAGACGCCAAGGCCTTACGCAAGTAGTAAAAAGAAAAGTTCATAAACATTAGCTTTGCAATAGTAAGTAAATATGCCAGAGTTTGTAGGAGAAATAAGAGATACCGTTCATAAGTATGTAAAATTTACAGAATTAGAAAAAAAGATAATAGATACGCCATATTTTCAAAGATTGAGAAGAATAAAACAACTAGCTCTTGCCGATTTAACGTATCCTTGCGCAAACTATTCAAGATTTCCACATTCAATAGGCGTTATGCATGTGGCTTGGAAAATGGCCGAAAAACTAAAGCAGAAGGAATTAATAAATGAAGAAGGAACTCAAAAAATAAGAATTGCGGCCATGCTGCACGATTTAGGACATGGCCCTTTTTCTCATATGTTTGAAGAAATATTGACTGAAAAAAGAAATCTAACTCATGAAGACCTAACAACATGGCTCATTAAAAATACTGAAATCTCAGACGTACTAAAAGAAAATGGCTTTGATCCAAGTGAGATTTCTAAACTGTCTATTGGGAAAAGTTATGAAAACCTGCCTTATGTGAACCAAATAATTTCGGGATACTTTGATGCAGACGTTATGGATTTTTTGTTGAGAGATTCTTTGCATACTGGAGTGGAGTACGGAATTGTAGATATCGATAGAATAATAGATTCCTTAGAAGTTATAGATAACAATTTAGCTGTAGATTATGCAGCACTCTATGCTTTAGAATCATTTTATTTCGCAAGATATATGATGTTTAAGGCAGTTTATTTCCACAAAACAGTGAGAGCGGCTGATGTAATGATATCTAAAGCTATGTTTCTTTCCGATGAACAAATAGGTTTAACTTCCTTTAAAAATCCAGAAGAGTACCTTAGGCTTGTTGACGACTATGTCATCAATGAAGTACTTAGGTTAAAGGAGGAATCAAAGGAAATAAAGCTAGCGAAGGAGTTGATATTAGGCCTAAATAACAGAAAATTATTCAAAACAGCCTTGGAAGCAATAATGCATCATGAAAATAAGCACTTCTCATCACTAGTTGGAAACCCAAACATTAAACACAGCATTGAAAAAGAGATTGCAGAGAAAGCGAAGATAGACGAAAACTACGTTATTCTTGATCTTTCTACAGTTCCATCCTTACCATTTAGACCATTCTTTGAGAATAGGGAAAGAATTGGAGCAGAATATATTCCAGTTGTAATAAGGAAAGGGCAATCTGTTTCTGTAAAGTCTTTAATCGAAGTTTCTCCAATTGTTGAGAACCTTAGAGGGTTTGTGGACATAGTTAGGGTTTACACACCATCGAGCTACAGAGAACAGGTAGCAGAAGCAGCAAAGACGATATTCGAAGAAGGAACATATTTTACGAGAGTTTCTTTTTAAAGGCTTACTAATATTTCATCTTCTTTCTCAGTTTTTATAAGAGCATGATCTTCAATTTCTAGCCAATCATTGTAAGACAGCAAACCATACGGAATTCTTGAAATTGCACAACCGCTGGGAACAATTACATCCGACTTATAAGTAATTACAGCGATTGGTGCTGTAAGATTTTTCTTTAGTGCATATATTATGTAACTTCCAACAGTGCTTCCAATTCCAAAAGGCATCAACAGCACCTTATTTTTTATCGACTTTCCATACAAACTATTCGTTGAGTCTGTTATTACGCCTGTTTTTGGATCTATGCCGCCGAGAAACGAAATTGGAGTAGAGCTTTTTATAACTTCACCCTCAAATTCTTTGAAGGAGATCCACCTAATTTTAAATTTTTTTATTTTAGACATCCATAATTTCACTTTTTCTTCTTATACCAACCTCAACCTTTAAAACATTTCTTAAGTAGTAGGCACCTTTAACTGAGTTAGTTACTACTTTGCTATAATTCCTTGAAACAATTCCACCCCATAGAATACATGAGTCAGAAACTAGTTTTATATTTTTGTCTTTTAGTTCCTTAGAATATTTTTTCTCTGCTACAGCTTTTACTTCTTTTGGTACAAAAACAAAAATATCCTTGTCTCTTTTCCTATTTAGTTTTAGTAAGTCTTCAACTTCCTTAAGACTAAGGTGCGGACAACCCATCAGAATTGCATCTTCTTCGCTTTTAAGATTTTCAAGACTGCTTTTTGCTTTGTTTATTTCCTCTTCACCAATGGATAGGCTTTGTATTTGATTTAAGTAATCTTTACTAACAGAAATAGGAGTTATACCTTCAATTACAACTAAGGGTATAACACCACTAGTACCTACTGAAGCTAGAAACTCAATGAGATCGTATCTGTTTTTAAATGAGTTGCTAACAAATGGAATGCTATCTTTTACGATTTTTCCTAAAACGAAACCAGCTAAACCAGCATCTACTTCGTCACTTAATTCAAAATTAAAATTAACTTTAACTTTTGGTACTCTACCTTCTTCTAAATGAACCCCATAAAAAGAAGTAATACCTAGAATAGCGGAGGCTAAAGCAGTTAACCCACTTTCTTTGTTGCTCCACGCACCTATCACTGAATTAGTATAGAGAACTGCATTGGATTCAGCCCAAGCAATGTGATCGCCTTTTTTTGGTATATTACCAAGTAAATAAGGGATACAAGAAAGAGTCGGTTTTGCTCCAAGTTTTTTGAAAGTTTCTATGATTTCAAGCTGCTTTTTGTAAGTTTCTTTATCACAATCCTGTTCTTCCAGTTCGCAGAATCCAGGATTTATTGTTGTGGGAACTGTAATTCTTAAGCCAGAGCTTAAAATTTCTTTAAGAAGTTCTAGTCCTTCTTCTCTTATGTTGTTATAAGAAATGCCTGAAATATGTGCACTACTTACTCTTATGAACCTCGGTTTCAATCCTTCAAGTTTGAATGGAACTGAAATTAATTCTAATAAATCCTTTCTATCGATCAAGGAATCCTCGCCTTTTTGTACTTAGACTTATCGATACCCTTTAGCGTTAAATCTATACCCCACTTTATTGTTGTTTGATTATCCTGATCTGCAGAAGGATCTAAAGTAGAACCGCGTAGACCATCTATCCAAATTATTTGATTTCTTTCTTTAAGTCTAGTAGCTATGGCAAAATCAACGTCTTCATAACTACTTACGTCTATGTCATCATCAACAACTACAACACCTTTCACAGACCTGTGTTCGTTTAGAACAGTTATTATGGTGTCTTTCCCATCGCTCTCACTTACTTTTTCTATGCTAACGATAGCATGAAGCCAACCACCAGAGCCAGGAGTAAGATTTACATCCTTTACTTTTATTCCTTTCTCAATCAAAGCGTGCTTAATTGCAGCCATTCTCGGAAAGCCCATAAGAAGTTTATGCTCTAAGCCTCCAGGCAAAATAGCATGATAAATTGAATCATTTTTCATGTAAATTTTTTTAATTTTCACAACGGGTTGTTTTCGAGTAGTATCATAGGTTAAAAGGATGTCGGCCATTCGTTCTTCTGCAAATTCATCTTTAGATATCTCTGCAAGAATTATGTACTCAGCTTCTATGGGAACTACGAAGTTTTCTGTTATATCTTCTGTTACATCGATTTCTGACGACTTAATTTTTGAAGCTAAAATTAACTCTGAAACTCCAAGTGGAAGAGTTGTTGAGGCAGATAAAAGAATCTGAGGAGAAGCACCAATTAGTATGGCAACTTCTGTATTTTTACCATCTTTTCTATTTTTCTCGTATATTTTGTGTAAATGCCTTCCTTCGACCATTCTAATTACAAGATTTTTTTCATTTACAACGAGCAGCCTATGCACTGATGCATTCAAATAATTTAGTTCGTCGTTTTTCGCTATAACCACTGAGCTTGTAATATAAGGACCTTTATCTCCCTCGAAATATTGAAAGAAAGGCATTATTTTTCTGTTAAGTTCTTTAAGTTCTAAAAAACTGTCCTTTATATTTTGCTTTCTAAGGCTAAGCCTTTCCCCTTCGGCTAATGTTTCTTTTATTGCTTTTGAAAACGTGTCGAGAAGGTTCGGCTCATCACAACCTAACGCGAGAGATAATATTTTTTTACTGGAAAAAATATTGGAAACCACTACGTTCTTGTCGCCAAAAGGTTCGTCAACCCAAATTGGCGTATTCATGTTATTAAAGAGAAGCTTGCTGATTTCAAAATCACTTGAAAATGGACCTTTTACTAGCTTTAAGGATGGCAAGCTCTTAACGAAGTCCTTAAGCCTATTGCTGAGCATAGCTAAACATGTCAAACATTGTACTCATAAAGTTTTTCATGTCTGCTATTAATGAGTCTTCGTTTTTGTAGAAGCCTTTTAGTTGTTTCCTTATCCATTTTGGCAGTTTACTGAAAAGTCTTTGATCCACATACCTTTCATCTACAAGAACCATGATTCCAAAATCGCTTGGGCCCCTTATTACGCGGCCTAAGGCTTGAGAAACCTTTATGACTGCTGGGTAGATGTAAGCAAAGTCCGTGCCCTTTCCTTTGTTTATTTCGTCAATAGTCTTCGAAAAGCGTTCCAGCCTAGGCGTTGGTTCCTGAAAGGGAACACCAAAGACTATAGCATTCTTTACGTCTTTCTTTTCAAAATTTATGCCTTCGCTTGCTCTACCACCAAGTACAGCGATAAAAAAGGAATTTGAAGAACTTTCTTCAAACTCTTTAACCAACAAGCTGTGCTCTTCGCTACTTAATTCTTTTGATTCATAAAATGTTTCTTTATCTACTAGATTTTGCAAATTTCGGTCCAAAAGCTCGGTTAGCACTTCATAGCTGGGTACGTAGAGAATACCTTTGCCGCGTGTTGAGTTAATTATCTTGGCTATTTTTTCTACAGAAGAATCATACATCAGGTCATTTCTCTCGTTAAATTTAGTTGTAAGGCTAGTTAAAACCCCAAGAAACACTCTACCGTAATCTCTTGGTTCAATGTTGATGACTCTGTAATGATCTTTCGAAAAACCAATTATTTTTGCATAGTCGTCAAACCACTCAAGAGTTCCTGACAAATGTATGGAAAAATCAAAACTGTTGATAATTTTTCTTGCTTCTTCTGTCACTTCTGATCTTACTACACTAAGAGATTTGTCTTCGTCGTTAAACTGAACAAACAAATTTTTTATTTGTTTGGAATTTATGAACGCCAACAACTCAATAAAGTTTCTTAATGACTCGTCTATCGGTAGTTTGTTCTTTACGACAAGTTTCTCAAGTTTTTTTAAATCCTCCGTTACTAATGAGAAGAGCGTAGTAAGACTTACTTCTGAAAGTTCTTTTTTAACGAGATGAAGGAAGGTTTCTAGAGCAACTTCCTTGCTTTCGATGACCTGTTCTGAAACATTTAAAAATAAAAAGGCAATCTTTTCTAGTGCCTTAAGTCTGTATCTTCTGGAGAAAAGCAGCAGTTCCTTTATCTCACCTATTTTTATTGTTCTTGTCTGCTCAGTGTACACTGAGTATGGAAAGTTGTGAGAATTATGAACTAGTATATTGTTAGCAAAAAAATTGTGATAAGGAATAACAGAAAAATCAAAAAATACTTCAGTGCCTCCAAACTTGATGTCTTCTATTTCTTCAAAACACAAGCTATCGCACTCATCTTTCATCAAGATCTTCCAGCCAGGCGATAACGTCTTAGCCTGCAGCCACCCTTCGTTATGCCCACGCTTAGCGAAAAATTTTGTACTTGGAGTTACTGTTAGTTCATTAGAATTTTTTAGCTTAATCTTAACTCCTTCACGGATTGTAACATATGCGGCATAAGCCTTACTAAGAGATATAGCTTTATGGTTACTTAAGTTTATAGAAATTAATGTTGTATGCTTGGGAGCTTTCAAAATACTATGATAAAGATTCCTAGCGTTAAGAAGACCCTCACTTGTTTCAACTAGAGAATCTCCGGCCACACATTCGTCTATCACTAATCCATTTTTTCCTCCATGAGACGCTAAGCTTAACAATTCACTTCTTAGCTTCCAGTTAAACATATACGGGTATGGTAGAACAATAATTTTTGCGAGTCGAACCAACTTCCTTGCAAGAAAATACGGGCATACGTAAAATTTTTCGCCTAAGATCAAGAGATCTTTACTGCTCACTATGCCTCCAATTTTTGGATTAAAATTTGGCAATCTTATAAAAAAGGGACAGCTGTTCTTATTAAGTTTACAGAAAGTCTCTAAACTAATTGAAGGAGGTACTTCTTCGTTTCTAAGACAAAGACTTTGCTTGCCTCTTACCTCAAGTACAGTAAAGTTAGAATCAGACGCTTTAGCTAATTTTCTTGATTCTTTTACCACTTCTTCTGCTTCTCTGTGTGTTCTAACAAAATAGAATACGTTAGCCTCATTAAGCTTTAAAGCAATGTAAAGGCCTGACAAAACAGAAATTGTTTTTCCAAAGCCAGTAGGAGCGTTAACAATTAAGTGTTCACTATTTAAGGAGGCCTCTAGAATAGCTTGAGCAAGGCTAATTTGGCCCGGGTGTGGTTTATAAGGAAAGATTTCTTCTATTGACTTCAACATTTAATTTAAAAGAAAGTTGAAAAACGTTTTTAACGACCAATTTTTAAAGTACTTTAAGTTTGACTGCTATACCGCTGGACAAAGAAGAGCTCGAGAGAAACATGCTAATACCGAAAGATTCAGGGTACATAGCAATCTTAAGTAAGTTTCAATACTATAAGACTTTGGTTGCACTATACTTCGTTTCCAGCGAGCTAAAGAAGAAAAAGAGAGGAATTGTGATAACTTCGAAGGTAACAATTCCAATTGAAATACTTGTGGAAAAATTTTTAAATACTAAAGAACAACTTTCAAAATTACTAGTGGTTCCACTAAATGATTTTAACCAAGAACTCGCTTTCTTTAAAAAGTTACCATTCTTTTTAGCACGTAACAAAATTGAATTTCTGCTTTTTGATGAGCCTTCCGAAAACTACTACTACAACATATCTAAAGAAGCTATGGATGAAGAAAAGTATAGGAATAGCACCAAGATGTTTTTATGGGAAAGAGCTTTCTTAAAAGAAGTCTCAAAGAAAAATAATTTAATTGTTTTCGAATCTTATAGCACTATGGAGCAGGATATTTTAAAAATTGACCAGTCCATGCTAAGAAATTTACTTAGAATTTGGCCAGACATTATAATTGAAGTTGAAGTTAACAAAGAAGTTCATTTAAATTTCCTTTACGAAGGCAATGGTAATAGATTTAAGTTAATTTTTAAAGATAAGGAAGGAAAGATAGAAATAGAACCAGAGGTATGAACAAATGATAGGAATAAACTTTTACACGTTGATTTCGGCTTTAATAAAAGGATATACATTTATGGCTCCAGCTTTATTTGCAAATGCTAGTGCTGTTATCTTCAAAGGAATTTATCCAATAGATTTTGGAAAAAAATTCATAGATTCTGAGCCAATTTTTGGTAAAAACAAAACCATAGGAGGTTTTATAGGAGGAGGAACAACAGGATTTCTAATTGGAGTGTTGATCAATAGAAGTATAATGCTAAGTATGGCACTATCCTTTGGAGCTTTAATTGGAGATTTAATTGGAGCGTTTATTAAAAGAAGGATGAAAATAAAACCAGGTCAGCCATTTCCACTACTTGATCAGTATGATTTTGTTTTTGGGGCTCTTATGTTTTCTTATCCAATAAGCCATTTAGATGTTTATACAACAATAGCATTCATTTTTACAGTTCCTTTAATTCATTTATTTACTAATGTTGTGGGGTATATACTTAAGGTAAAAAGAGTTCCGTGGTAAGCAAAAGTGAAGTACTTACTTCCATGTACCTACTAAATAAAGCATACCAATAACAAGAATTACAGCTACAAGTATTAAGGCAATTTCTGACTTGTTCGAAGGAGTTATTTTATCGAGCCTTTCATATAGAAGTTTCATGCCATAAAGACCGGAAAAATAAAGAGCAGCAACGATAAAGCACTCAAAAACACCTTCTCCATACCTATCAGGATCGATGAAAGTTAGCCCCATAGCATTGGAAGCTGGAAAAACCAATGGAGGGCGATAGACCAAAACATATGGAACACCTGCAAGCAGAAGAGAAATAAAAGCTATAAGAATAATATAAAGGAGCTCCTTTAACCTAAGAGACTCTGAACTTACCCATTGACTAAACTTATCCACTACATAATCTAGAAGGTGATCGATAAAATACACCGCATCAAGAATTTTTGACATTGTTTCTAGCAACTCAGTTTTACAGCTTAGTATTTAAGCTTTAAATTAGGCCACCTTAAATTCAAACTTTAGAACATTGACTATTTAAAAGCCTTTAGAAAAAGTTTTCTCTTAGGACGTTATAAGAGCACACAAAGAAAGTACAAGAAGCTAAAGTTTTTAAAGAAATCCATGAGATTATAAGTAGTAAGAACGTAGAGATGTACCTTAAAAAGCCGTATGAACTTTTAAGAACTTGGACCTTAATTTACTTAGGAAAATACTTTAAAAAATATTACTCTTTATTCTTAATACTTTCATCTTCTGTAAAGAAATTACCCCATCCTATTTTTGGTTAAGGAGAGAGTGAGGTAAAAAATGGAGAGAAGACAAAAAGAGAACTTTGCTTGGATTTTAGATTACATGGATAGAGGGACACCAAAACGGTTTTGGAGAAAGGAACCTATTCCATATGCGCAGGCGGTAGGGGAGGAGTATTTTTTCCTTTTGGAGCTTCAAGTTTTCGGAGGAAGAAGACTCGCTATAGGACAAAGAGTACCACTTTCTTCGAGAGAAGAACAACGGACAGTTGCCGTTCTTTCTAGAATTTACTATGAGGACTTAACGATGGAAGCAAAAGACAACTTAAAACAAGTACTGATAAGGATTATAGAATTAAATGAACAGAGATTCATAGGAATGATAAATTCAATGGGGCTAATAACACCTAAGCTACATAGCTATGAACTACTTTCCGGAATTGGAAAAAACATCACAAAAAAGATAATAGAAGAAAGAGAAAAAAGCGCATTTAAGTCATTTGAAGAATTTGAGGAAAGGACAGGAGTAAGCAACATAAAGGAAATAATAGCAGAAAGAATTAAGGAGGAACTTTCTACAAAGCAGAAATATAAGCTTTTTGTTAGATAATAAGGACGACGTGAAAAAGGGAGTTGGACAAATTAGAAATTCTGCGACTACTAAGAAGAATAAAGGTTAAGCCGAACAAAAAGATGGGACAAAATTTTGCTCTAGATGAGAAACTTCTAGAATTAATGTCAAGGGAAGCCCAAATAACTAATGAAGATGAAGTAGTGGAGATTGGAGGTGGAATGGGATTTCTTTCCGAAAAAATACTGGAATTTAACCCTAAAAAACTTTATATATATGAACCAGACAAGAAACTTTTTAACTTTTTATTAAATAAATTTAAAGATAGAAGCAACGTAGTTTTAATGAACGAAGACTATTTAAGAAGTCAAACACCAAATCATCAAGTAAATGTTTCAAATCCACCATTTTCAATTTCTTCTAAAATTTTTTTAAAAGTACTACGAGAACATCCTCGTGTTGCTATCTTAACATTTCAGAAAGAATTCGCGAATAGGCTTGTAGCTAAACCAGGAACGCAGAGCTATGGAAGACTTTCTGTTATTTCTTATTTCTTTGCAGAAGTGAGTATAATAAAGACCATAAACCGACTAAGTTTTTTTCCTCCTCCAAAAGTAGATATAGCGTTAGTAAGAATAACTCCGAAGAATAAGTCTTTTGAAAGTGTAGACTTTCGTACCCTAGAGTGTACATTAAAAGAATTATTTAAGTACAGATTAAAGCTACTTAAGAAAGCAATTAGATTTTCAAATATTAAGAACAAAGAAGAGGTGACCAAAAGTTTTCAAGAAATAATGGAAAAAAGAGTTTTTCAGTTAACACCAGAAGAATTTTTAGGGCTTTCAAAAGTTATTAGATTCTAACTTTCTTTGGTGGAATAAAAAACAATAAGTTGTTCTTCGCCCAAGTCCTTCGCTACTGTTTGCTTTAGTGAGAAACCGCTCTTATCTAGAAGGTTCTTTATTCGAGTTAGATTTGTTAAGTTCGAAGCTAAAAATAAGAGACCTCCACCTCTTTTTAATGTATTTTTTGCTGAAGCGATTAACTTTTCTATAAGTTCGACTCCATCTTCGCCACCATTCCACCATAAAAAGCGGTCAAGATCCTTTCTTTCATCTGGAAGGTAAGGAGGGTTACAAACTATATAGGATAGACTTCCTCCCCTGACAAAATCTAGAACGTTACCACAAACAACGTTTACGTTGTAGTACAATGTATTCTTTTTTAAATTTTCTTTAGCAACATAACAAGCTAAAAAGTTAAGGTCTGAAGCCAATAAGTTAGCTCCAAGTGAAGCTATCCTTATCGATACAAGCCCACTACCAGTACAAGGTTCTGCTACAACTTTAAGTTTTAACGAATTAATAAAAAAGTCTAAGGTGTCAAAAAGAAAGAACGTGTCTTCAGATGGAGGATAGACAGAAGGATGTAAGAGCAACTCATAGCAGCCTACTTTTATAAGACGAAATTCGTCTTTATCAACGTGAATGTATTTCAACAACATCCCCATCGTTTAACTTAAAATCTTTTCCAACCTTTATCACTTTTCGTTGGTCCTTTCCTCGTATTATAAGGGCATACTTGAAGTTTTCAGCTAACTCCTTATGTATTTTACGTGCTAAATCTAATACAGAAGAATCCTTCGGCAGAAGTATTGGTTCATTAGAATACTCTTTTTCTCTTGGTTCTTTTGTAAAAACTCTTATTTTTTCACATATGGAGAGAACTCTTTCTAAAAATAAGCTTTTTTTACCCAACTCTTCCAGCCTCACAACAATTGGATAAGATATTTTTTCTATAAACTCACTTCTTATTTTATCACAATTTTCATAAGCTTTATCGTCAACAACTACCAAATAGCTTAATTTTCTTGAGTTTGGCTTAACAGAAGCTTCTAATGCATAACTTGTTGTAAGTTCCTGCAACCTAATGGTTACCCCCTCTATTTTTACCCCCAGCAGATTTTTCTTTACTTCCTCGATATCTTCAATAAATCTAGATTTTCCCTCGAAGAGAATTCCCTTTATACTAGACTTCACAACAACTGCCTCTGACTCTTTATTTAGTAGATAAAAGTTACGAGACCTTAGAAAGCTTATTGCCTCAAAAAAATCTTTTATTTCATCTTGATTGGAGATTAGAAGGAAGATTAAATCAGCCTGTGCTAGTGCTTCGAGATAAGTTGATTCTTGAATAAGTTGCAACGGGATAGGAACTATGATTAACTTAACTTTTTCGATTTCTGTAGTTATGGGCTTACTTAGAAAAGTCCATAAGTCTAACTTTTCATTGAAGCTAAGCATAACCTTACTTAAAGTTTCTTGACTAAGATAAAGTAAAGGAAAAACTAAGCTATTGCTGGATTTCTCAATCTCAATCGAAGCCTTTCTTTGACTTATTCGCTTTTTCCTTTCTTTTTCCTCCTCCATTTCTTTTTCGAGCTTTGAGATTTGTTTCTTTACCTGCGCTCTTAATTTTTCTGTTCCCTTATGTTCAGGTATCATAGATAGAAAAATTTTAAGGTTTTCAAGTTTCTCCTTCTTTGTTTTTGAACTCACCACTTTTTTGTATTGAGCTTGAGCCTGAGGGGGTAAGTTAGTAACCAACTCTGCAATTTGATTTTTAATGCTAGATTAAAAGGTTTACGCTTTTAGTCGAGGGTTTTGGCTATAAAATATTTAGTTCCAAAAGACTTAAGGTGGAAGAGCTTTTATCTCACTGTACAAAGAGTTAATAACTTCAACGTAATTTACTTCGTTACTTGTTATTTTATCTAGAGTCTCTTCGAGCTTTCTGGTTAGTTCTTCTGAGACAAAAGTACCATACTTTTCTTTAAGAAATGAAAAAACAGAAATGCCTTTTTTTGTCGGGATCAGTCTACCATTGTAATCGCGTACATACCCTTCCTTCAGTAAAGTATCTACTATTTTAGCATAGGTTGAAGGTCGGCCTATTCCATTTTTCTTCATCTCTTCAACAATTTCTCCTTGTGTGAAAAGAGAAATGGAAGGCACTAGATACTTATCAACTTTACTTGGTTTAAATAGCCCTGCACTAATTGGCTGTAAAACATGAGCACCTGTTGCTAAAGTGTATCCTGGCTCTAGAACTTTAGTACTAATTGAAAGTTCCACTTCCTCCCCCACTACATCGTTCGAAATTTTAATTTTTTGTTTTTGTATAACTGCATTTTTCATCTGACTTGCTACGAATCTCTTAAGTATAATTTGATAAAGCTTAAAGTGATCGTTTTTTAGCTTTATTGGAAAGCGATAAGTTCCAGTTCTTACTAGATTTTGTAGGGTCTTAAGATCGATAGCTCTTGTAGGTCTTATACACTCATGTGCAGCTTGTATGCCTGGACCTGTTACCTCCCAGCTTCTAGCTTGAAAAACATCAGATGAATATAAATCCTCTACAAGATCCTTAGCCACCTTAATACCATACGAGGAAACTCTTGTAGAATCGGTTCTGTGATAAGTGATTAGACCGAGCTCGAACAACTGTTGAGCTACAGTCATTGTTTTCTCAGCACTAAAGCCCAGAAGCCTACTGGCATCTTTTATTAAATCACTTGTTGTATATGGAGGAAGAGGAGAAAGCGTTTCTTTAAAGCTACCAAGATCTTCAACTCTCCAGGCAGTGTATAGACTGCTTACGTAATCCTTTACATTCTTGATCGAACCTTTTGCCTTAACTATAGAGAAGGAAACATTGTTTGGTAAAAAGATTTTAAACACGTATTGCTTTTTCTTGTGGTCTTGCCATCTCTTTATTATCCAGCCCAGCACAGGTGTTTGAACTCTTCCAGCACTTAAACTTTGATTATTAAAATGAGTCCAAAGTCTCTTACTTAGTTCAAAGCCAACCCACCTATCTTCTATTCTTCTGACCAACTGAGCCTTTACAAGGTTTAAATTAATATCTTCGACGCTTAACAAACTTTCGCCTATGCCTCGCCTAGTAACTTCATGAAACTTAATTCTATGTATTGAATCATTAAACGGAAAAATTATTGCTTTCAAATCCCATGCTATTTTTTCACCTTCAATATCAGGGTCAGTACCTATGAGAATCAAGTTAGCTTCTGACGCTACTTGTCTTATTGCATTAATGATTGACTTCTTGGACACAATGTTAGTTGAACCGCATACTGGACACTTACTAGAAGAAGAAACAAACTGTTCACCACACTTCATACACTTATTTATTGGGCCATATATTGCAGTATACTCGCTATCCTTTACAACTATACCATGAAAACCTACAAGGTCATGAGTTATCAATTCAAATAAGTGACCACCGGTAGCTACTATTGTTAAAATGTACCTAGCGGTTGCCGTTTCGTAGAACGTAAGGCCTCCAATAATTCTTTTTGCAGGTTTGCCGAACATTCTTGCTATGGTTCTTGCCTTATTTGGAGACTCTACTATGAATAAAGCAGACTTTATTAATTCTTTACTTATCTCAGGAGTAATTTCTCCTTTATTTATTGCTCTTATTTTTTCTCTATCTTCGTCGACTTGTTTTATTAAAAGTTCAAGATTAATTTCGTTAATATTTTTCCAAGTTATTTCTTCAACATACCATCTTACACGTTTCCTTATGGAATTCCATGCCTTTTCATCGTCAACTATTGTTATCGCTATGCCTTTGCTTACTCCACCAGAATAAAGTCTAGAAGTTCTTCCACTTGCTTGTATGTAGCCTTCTGGATCAGGTACTATAAGATAAAGGGAACCTTCTTTTTCCTTAAGAGCCAGTTCTTTGCTTTCTTCTATCTTTTCTAATATTTTCTCATTTTCCATTAAATCTTCAAGAAATTTCTGTGCATCCAAGATAGAACTTAATGCAGACTTAAGGAAGCTATTGCTACTTAGAACATTTTTTACTTTCAGATCCCTGTGATGAGACAAAAGTTCTATTTGATCATGTGTAATCGTAAGAAATCTCTTAAGATGAGATAAGTAATGATCTGCTTTTAACCTTAGTTCTTCAGCTTCTATGAGATCTCTTATATTTTTTAGTATAATTATTAAATGCCTAGGGTTGAATGTATTAGTTGACAATGGAACCTCTATACGAGGGACTCCAACAAACAAAGCATAACGTATAGTTTCAGGAAGGTCAATACCTCTTGCTAAAGGACTCCTACTGCTGACTATGCCAACTAAAACTTCATATTCACCTGAAACGAACTTACTCAGTATTCCAGGGCGCATTCTGTCAAACAAGAAAGAGCGTATTCCATTTTCAACTAATTTTTTATGAAGCTGAGAGGCATAAGAAATACCCTTTTCTGAAGGTACAAAAACGAGACCACCGGATCCTAACTTCTTTATAAGCTTTAGCGCACTTTCTTCTATTGTCTCTGTAGGTTGAACAAATATGTCTTCTACATTTCTCACGAATGTTGGAACATAAGATTCTTCAAACCCCAATAAGAAGTTAAACAATTTAGCTCTTTTAGTTCTCTTTGCTCTTATTGTAGCTCCAGAAACTATAATCTTCCCAACTTGACCGGAGCTTCTTACTTTAAGAACAGCTTCCTTAAGTTTTTCTTTTTCTTCCAATAGGACATCTTTTTTAGAATTTATAAGATTAAGCGCGCCTGTAATGAGTTCTTCGTTGAATCCTATTAGTTTTAATACTAGATCAACATTCTTAGAGGTTTTTAAAAAAGAGCCGATATCATCGATAAAAATTAATGAGAAATTAGTTTTAGAGATAAAATCAAAATTTGTTGAAAGGAATCTATTGGTTGTTATAAGTATGTTAAAATCACCTTCTTTAATCTTTTTCAGAGAAGCTTCCTTGTCTTTCATGCCAGAGTAGTAAGAGACGATCTTTATGTCTTCTGGCGCCACGTTTCTTGCAAAGCTCTCCATTTTTTGGAAAACTTGTTCAGCAAGAAGACTTGTGGGAACTATGAAGTATGCTTTATTTCCTCTAAGAGCTTCAAAAATGCAAGCAACGCATCCAAAGACAGTTTTGCCGGAACCTGTTGGCGCAACTATGGAAAAACTATCGTTCTTTAAAAATCTTTTAGCCCAGACTTCTTGCATACTCCACATTTGTCTATGTGTGGCTTCTAAGAAAATGTTGCTAAAACTTGCAAGACCTTTATATAGTTTTGCAAGCTCCTTATACCCATTCAAGTTATTTCTTTCTTCCAATAACTTAATTACAGTTTCCTTACCTTTAACTTCATTGGGAAGGCAAGATTCGCAGACGCCTACCGTCAGTAACCTTTCTGAAGAAATATCACCTCCACAATTTGGACACATGTTCTTCAGGAGCACGTTTAACCTACTCAACTGTCAGGCTATACCTTTAATTTACTTACTTTTGAGGCTTTAAAATTGTTTTGCTTAAATTTTTTACCAACATTTTGAGCCAAAAAAAAGACATTAACTAAAACTAAACAGTAGACATTTTAAGGCTACATGAGTGGAGCAAAACTTATTGAAAATAACGTGAGTTTAATGCTCTTTTTTCTCACCAACCTCCGCTACAGCCGTTACTAGAATGGAAAAAGTAAAGAAAAACAAAATTAGAGGAAACTTTTCAAAATTGCTTATTAGAGTAGACACTTCTCTTATGAACTGTTCAGCCTCTGAAGGGTTGGTATTCTCAATTATATAATATGAACTTGAGGAAGAGTTTTCTAACTTTTTAAGCAATGGTGTGAAGAATGGAGGAAGGTTTAACTTTGTGAACGAAAAGTAATCAGAAATATTGTAAACAAAACCATATTTTAAGAAAAAAGCAGTAAAAGTGTTTGAGTAATTGCTTGCGGCGTAGAGGTACCTTAGTAATTGGTCGTTTGAAGATATTGACATATTACTTTTGGTAACTAGGTAAAAAAATTTTGATAAGAAAGTCTCTCCTTTAAATAGATTGTCTGATGGAGATGAAAAGTTGTTAAGGAGAGACTTAACTAAACAGTAAGATGCAGCATAGTACTCAAAAAGAGTCTTGTTTTGTTGAGTGTATTCTGGAGTCCAGTTAAAAACGAAAATTAAATTACCATTTAATTCGCTTGCTGTGTCGATTAAATCTTCCTCAATGGAATAAGCCCCGATTCCAAGCTGTTTTGCAACGGAAATTCCAATATAATTAGCCAAACCTTCATGGAACCAAAGAACCTTCGGAGAAATTCCTGCTTCGAAAGCATAATAGTGAACAAGTTCATGCGCAGCAATAGCTTCAAAGTAACCACTTTTTGTTCTGATATAAAATATGTTTAAGTTAATGTTACCAAGTTTTACTGCAGACTCTATCGGGACAAAACCTCCCAAAGAGATATCGTTTAATGAGTTAGGTACAAAGAAATTCACTTCCACTCTCGATAAATTTTTATTAAAAATTTTATTAAATTTTGAGGAGATGTTTAAATAAAAGTTTAGAATCCTTTCTGCGATGCTTTTGTATCTTCTTGGAACTCTAAACACGAATGATCCAGAGCTTATGTTTATTTGATCAGGACTTCCACTAACAGAAAAAGCTATGCCAATTCGATCGTCAGAAGAAGGCTCAAAGTAAAGCTCATTGTCACTTCTTTTAACTGGCGCAGGGTAGTATTCTTTCACTCCCTTTGTTATGTTTGGAAGACTAACTATTGCTGTAGCCTTTAAGTTTCTGGAAAAGCCAATTGCAGGAGAAAAAAATAGGGCGTTTGGTTCAACAATTAAAGCACCATAAGATAGGTTCCACGACACTTCAAGATAAAGTGGGCCCTCATAGATTAATGAAAGGTTGTCATAAAAGGCATATGGAGCGCCACTACTGGTAAAAGCTTGAGAAATCGTCTTGTTGATTAGCTGGCCTTCCTTTAGTTTAAAAACCTGATAAGTATCACTTTTTGGTACTAATATCCATAAAGAATTTCTTCCATAAGAAGGATCTGCTATTATGAAAGTTGAATTGACGTTACCAGTATCAAATATTTTAAAAAGATAAACTACTGTGGCTTTTGATACGCTCTGTTGGGAGTTTATCTGACTAATAATGCTAGACAATAAGATTATAAACAAAAATAAAAATACAAAGTACTTCTTTTTTAACATTTCAAAATCTTCTAAAAAAGAGGGGTTTTAAGTATTTTCCTTAACTAGAGTGTTCACTTCTTCTTGAGTTCTTATCACTTTATTTATTATTCTAATACCCTCGGGAATAGAGAGGTTCGGCCAGATCTTACTTGCTACTATTTCGCAGCCTTCACCTACAGTTACGTTGTCACCCAACACTGAGAGGCCATGTATCTTAGTACGTTTTGAAGAACTTGATTTGATATAACAATGCCTTCCAACTATGCTATTGCTTACTAAGGTACCTTCCTCTAAGAAATTTCTGTCTAATATAGCAGAATGTTCTATAATTGAATTTCTTCTTACAACTGAAAAATTATCTATATTTGAATCAGTTATTGAGACATTTTCTTCGATTAAAGTATGCCGCCCTATTAGCGCAGCACCATTTATTGTAATTTTACCCTTTTTGTAGAGAGCCTTTATTTCTTCTCTTTTTTCTACAGATTCAACACTTTGACCTTGGACAAATATCGGTTTTTCGTCGTCTATTCTGACTTCAAACTCGTCTATAGTTTTCAACCGCCCATAAAGAATTTTTACCATGGCATCAAGGTATCTTTGAGGCGTACCGATATCAAACCACGTAGCATCCAAGAAGTAGCCATAAACAGGATAGTCTTTCTCAACAAGGTAAGGAATTAAGTCCATACCAAAGTCAAGCCTTTTATTCTCATAGATCATTTTCTTAACTTCATCTTTCTTAAAAACCTCTTTTATTTCAGGAGACATTAAGTAAAGGCCAGAATTTACTAGCTTGCTACCTTCAGACTTCACATCTTTTGGCTTCTCTACAAAACTTTTTACTTTTTGGTCACTGTCTAAGTTAACAAGACCATATTCTTCGGGTTTTTCAACGCTAGCCAAGGCTAGCGTCATTAGCGCATTTTTACTCTTATGGAACTCAATCATTTCCTTTAGCCTTATGTCAAAAATGTTGTCACCTTGAACACCAAAAACAGGATCCTTAATTTTATAGTACTCAAAGTTTATTCTAACAGAATCAGCACTTCCAACATCAAGAATGTTGGGCTGGTACTTTATGTGAACCCTTGGCGAGATGTTATGTCTCGCAGAAAAACCTATCCCTTCCTTAAAGTAGTCGTACAAAGATTTGTAGTTTGTGTAACCTTTTACTCCAAAAATAAAAGTTTTCACACCCTGCTTAGCTAGGCTTTCCATAGAGAACTCAACTATCGGACGATTCAACAACCTAACGCATGCCTTCGAAACTAAAGCTGTTAGCGGCTGTAACCTTTTGGCTTCACCTCCAACAGGAAGTATTACCTTTAGCTCATTGGCATCCAAGATTTAACAAAGTTTAGGTTTTTGAAGAATAAAAATGTTGTGGCTATGCTAGAATAGGTCTATAGCGACCTTCACATCCTCTGGAAGCCTTACTCTCAGTAAGGACCTTAAGACTTTATCGCTTGCATCAACATAAAAAACTCTTCTGTGAATTCGCATTTCAAACTTATCCCAAGTTATTGTTCCTTCTCCGCTTGGATTCTTTTGAGTAACCACTTTAAGAACTTTTGTTGGCAATGGAATAGGCCCAGAAAAACTTGCGTTAGCCTCTTTTACGACGCTAAGTATCTCATTCTCTAATGCTCTTAGACTCTCTAAGTTTGTACTAGAGAGCTTTATTCTTGCTTTCCCTGGCATTTGTGTTACGTACTCTCAGTTTTAGAAAAGGGGTAAATAAAGATTCTTCACCCGATTAGAAAAGACTTTTTATAAACGCCAAAGTCAATAAAAATAGCTTTTAAGCTCCTAATTTTTACTGAACTAAAAATGGACCGGGAGGGATTCGAACCCTCAACCTCTCGAGTGCAAGTCGAGTGCTCTACCTTTGAGCTACCGGCCCAAATAGCGGTCTTTATATAGAGGTTTTAATAAACTTTTTTACTTAGGGATTGACAACTTAAGACTTAGAAATTAATTCCTACGACAAGCAATACTTTATCCTGACAACAATAAAAATTTTGAATAAGCGCTACTGCTTAAAGAAACTGCAGCTAGTCTTTTTTTGAAGCGAGAACTTTTAGTTCTCTTGCAGGAGTCTAAGTTTCTACTGAAAGCAATGAACAAGCTAAGTAGTCCTAAATTGACAGCTTCCGCCCTGTTAGTTTCAAAGATTCTAGCTTCTACTTCTATCCTTTTTTGTTGAAAGCTTCTGAATGTGTCTAGTATTTAGAGTAAACTTTACGTTCATTTTTTACATTTTGATGTTTTGGTAGTGTTGTAACTTGTCCCATAAAATTATGAGATGTATAGATACTTTACTTTTTTATCTCTTCCTAAAGGAAATCACCGATAGATACTACAGACGGATTTACGAATAAATTTCTGAAACTAGAACAAGAGTGTTTTATTGCAGAGAAGCAGAGAGTAACTAAAGTGAAAAACAGAAACCACAACGCCGATCGTTACTCTATGATTATTTGAAAACTTCTTTACATCGCCAATTTAATCTTCGAACAAGTATTTTCTTTATATCTTTTTTGTCTTCTTCAAGATCTAGTTGAATTCTTCCTTGTAACTTTTATTCGCTTTTGTAGAAAGAATTTTTTAGTTTCTACTCCTGTTTATTGCTTGTTCAAGAATAACTTAAATTTCTTGACTTGCTCATTTTGTAGGTCTCATGAAACAACTCAGAAAAATAACTTGCTAAATTCAAGCTACTTTTAACAAGTAAAGACAAAAACATACACTGTTTCTTATAAACTCGTTCGCTTCACAACTCTTTAAGAAACTAGCGACTTCTTTACCTAACAATAAAGTTTAAATTAGATGCTTTATCTAAAGAGATTAACTATGGAAGCGAGAGACAACGATAAGGACGAAAATCACGAAAATGAAATTGTAGACGTGCTTCAAGCTACTTCTTCACCAATCAGAATTTCAATCCTTGAGCTGCTTGAAAAAGGACCACTAAGGTACAATGACTTAATGAGAAAGCTCGGGCTGGATCAAAAAACCGATGCAGGAAAGTTCTCATTTCATGTAAAAAAGCTTATGAGAACACGGCTTATAGAGATTGACGAGGAAGAGAAAAAATATAAGTTAACAAGAAGAGGAGAATCAATTCTTAAAAAGATATATGAAATGCAAGAAGAAAGTATCGAATCAGAAGAAAGACCCTTAGTTAGAACCTCTAGATTAAAATTTGAAAGGTTTGAAACTAGAAAAATAGTTGAATCGTTAATCAAGGAAACAGGTATGGATGAAGACGAAGCTAACGAAATAGCTTTAGAAGTTAGCGAAAGAATAAGTCGACTAAAAATTAGATATCTTACTGCCCCTCTTATAAGAGAACTGGTAATAAACGTACTACTTGAAAGAGGAGAAGAAAAACTAAGACACAAAATAACTAGACTTGGTTTGCCTGTTTATGACGTTAAAGAAAGATTACTAAAAATTCCAGGCGGAGAAGTTGCGTTCTTAGAAGCAGGAAAAGAAGTCTTACGTCAGTATTCTTTCTTAGAGGTGCTTCCTAAGAGGATCGGAGACATGCATATGGAGGAAACTATTACAATAAGATTTCTCGAGAGTTGGTCTGTTAAGCCTTTGGAAGTGGTCCACATACTGAGCGAAGACGCCAAATGGAGTGCCTTAATTTCTGGTTCTCATCTAAAAAACAGCAAGGCAAGTAAAGAAGAGAAAGACATTGTCCTTGGAGAATTTTCTTACTTTCTTTCTAAAGAAGTTGATGGCTATCAAACAGTCTTGTTAACAAATGATACTCTTAACTATATAGGTGACTTGAATAAAGTTATCTTACTTTCACTTCAGAACGCCGCTAAACTAAACCTAGGCATAGATTTCAAAGAAGTGGGAAAGGACAACTTGATGAAAATTTTGAATGATATAACAGCTTTATTTAAAATTATGTTAGCAAGTGATTTAAGAGTAACAGTGTTCAACGTAGATAAGCCTGAGGATGTTCTTGGCTTAGCTGAAAATGCAGTAAAGTTAGCTTCTTTAGGATGCCAAGTAAAAATTACAAAACAAAATTCCCTCTCTCTTTACAGTAACATTCAGATAACGAAGACGAGCAATAAGGACGAGCTTCATGGAAAGATTGTTTTAGGAGAAATTAACATCAACCTCTTAAAAATTTGGGCACAATCAAAAGGAAAGGAAGCTTTATTCTTTGACAAGCTAAGGAACACAATTAATAAAATTTCTGAAGCTTTCAAAATAAAGGACAAGTTTCTTCAAGAAAGATTACAAAACAAACTTTTGCCTATTCTTTCAAGCGTTGGAAATAACGGAAAAATCTTCTTTAATGATAAAGAACTCCTAGGAGTCGTAAGCTTTAGAAATATAAGAAGCAGCGCAAAAGAAATAGCTGGAGGTGAATCTCAAAGAAGTTATGAAGGCATGGTCGAAAAAATTATCAACAGTCTAAGAGCAGCGACGTTGAGGGAATCCTCAGACAAGATTAAGTTACTTGTAGCTCCGATGATGAATGATTACATTAACTCTAAAGAAAAACTTCCTTTGGTCGGTCTAGAAGGAGGTCTTCCCATTTCTGACCAACTTAATGCCATGAAAGAAGACCTTACTCTTCAAAGTAAACTCATTGGAACAACATCTCTAGGCTTAAACGTAGATTATGTTGAAAGTAAGCTCATAAGAGAAATAACCACCAATAAAGAAGTGGAGAACCTAATTCTGTTCTCAAGAAGGAAGTTGTGCAACAACTGTGGTGAAATTATTTCTACGGACTCTACAATTTGTCCTTACTGTGGAGCAAGTGCGTAAAGCTTAAAAATCCCTTTGTTTACCTTTGAATTCAAGCCGGCCATAGGACCGTGGATCCACCCGTACCCGTTCCGAACACGGAAGTTAAACACGGTCGCGGTCAGGGTGGTAGTGTACTCCTCTGGGTACGCGAAGCCCTGATGGCTGGCTACTTTAAGTTACTTTAAGGAAAAAGGTCTAGTATATTAGGCAACTCTTTTAGTATTTAGAACTTTCTTCTCCGGTTCTTAAGAAAGAATAAATTCGCACCACGCGGAACAAGAGGATATTTTTGAGTTTTCAAACAAAAAGCATAGCTTATGTTTAAGCGTGTTTCTTGAAGCTTAAATGTAAAATTTAATAAACTCTTTTTAAGTACCTAAAACGGCCCGGGAAGCCCGGTGGTGCAGCGGTCAAGCATGGGGGGCTTTGGACCCCTTGACGAGAGTTCGAATCTCTCCCGGGCTACTAACTAGAAAATTACTTGAAAAAGCTGAGTTCAAAGAAATGTGCAACGCTTATTTTGTGGACCATAAAGTAGCACCACCTTACTAAAGTTGGGAGATTCTCGCCCTCTAAGATTTTCACCGTTCTTTTGCTAATTTTTACTTTTTCATTTTATTTCACCTTAAGAAGAAACAGAACATCAACTTAATAGATTTACAGAAAGTTTAGTTCCTAGGAAAGTCCTATATTTGTTATATCTATTGCATTTCTGTATGCTTCTAGCTTACAGTTTTTAAACTTGAGCAGTCTTATTTTTACTACCTTCTTAAAATTACATTTTTTACTACAAATGTAAATTTTTCTATTTTGTATGCCAAGAAATCAATTACGATAAATATATGGCGGTAGTAGAATCTGCCAAAAAGATCAACAGCTCTTACTAATTGTTAGCTTTACTTCGTTTTCAGCAATATTTACGCCTTCTTCGAAGGCTTTTATGTTTTCTTCCAAACTTTTCTTTGGAACTTGTGCAAGTAACGCTTCTTTAAAAATTTCAAGAGGTATAACATCTTGTTCAAAAACAGAAAAAACACCATAAAGAACAGAGTTCGTTACTCTGGAGTTCCCTATTTTTTTAGCTATTGCTTTTGTATCAAGTATAATCGTAGCTCTTGCCCATCCATTGAATTCATCTTTTATATCTTCTTCGGTAGGGTACTTTTCATTTTTTAGAACGCTTGTAACAGGAACTATCTTTGTATTTGAAGAAATTACGAGTCCATTCTTTTTTAGGTAAGGGCCCATTCTTAAAGCTTCTGCTAGTTCTAAGCTTATTATATAGTCTACTGAGTTTTTCATCAGTATTGGGCTTTCATTGTTTGAACCGTAGACGATTATCGAATACGTAGATCCTCCTCTCACAGCATGTCCATGAATTTCGCTTCCTATAATACGGAGGCCAGACAACTTTGCTGCTAGCATTATACTTCTAGTTAAGAGCATTATACCTTGGCCTCCAACTCCAGACACTATTACTTTAGTATCTTTATTTTTCATAGCGACTCACCCAACTGTGAGATAGCATCAAAGGGACAGACATATGCACATAGTCCACAAGCAGTACATAGTTCAGTATCTATCGTCATCTTTCCATCAGAAAATCTCAATGCTTGGCATCCTGTTTTTGTTAAACAAAGCCTACATCCAGTGCATTTCTTAGGGTCTACAAAGTAAGGCTTCCTTTTTATCCCCTGGGCTCTTAGTCTTCTTTCTTCCTGTAAAGCACACTCATGCCTAAAAATTACAACGCTTACACCCTCATAATCTAATGCTTTGTTGAGAATTTCTTTAGCCTTATCCACATCGAAAGGATCAACAACCTCAACGAAAGAAACACCAAGATCCTTTGCTAAAAGCTCAGGGAATAATCTATTTGTAGGTAGTCCAGTTGCTGTTAGTCCGGTTGAGAAGCTTGGTTGCTGTCCAGTCATAGAAGTCCATCCGTTATCGAATATAGTTATGGTAAACTTGGCATGGTTGTATGTAGCGTTAGCTAAAGCTGGAAGACCGGCATGGAAGAACGTGGAATCTCCAATAACAGCTATAATTGGCTCTTTCACACCAGCTTTAGATATGCCATAAGCAATTCCAATACTAGCACCCATATCCATGCAAGTGTCCAATGCCTCAAGCGGAAACTTAGCTCCTTGATTGTAGCAACCTCGATCGCCCGCAACTATTCCGCCACCTCTCTGTCTCAAAACTTCTTTGATAACATAGTAAGAAGCCATATGAGGGCATCCAGCGCAAAGACCTCCAGATCTAGTAACAGTCGCCCGTGGTTCGAAAACCTCGATGTTGTTTTTAACTAACCCCATTAAAACAAATGACTCGGAAACCTTGTCGGGATCAAGCTCACCAAAGGAGCTAACGACAGAATTATCTTTACCTCTTACATGCTTTCGAATATCTTCTATAGCAAGTAAATTTCTTATTGCATGCTCTACAATTGGGTCTCCGTCTTCAAGCACAAGAACTTCATCTACTTTTTCTGCAAAGTCAATAAGAGCTTTCTTTGGTAAGGGGTTAGATAAGTTTAACTTAAGGATCTTTATTCCTTCGATTCCAAGCTCTTCAGCAACATACTTTGCATAAGCAGCACCAATTCCAACCCCAACTACCCCAAGCTTACTTCCAGTATCATATATTACTTCAGCACCAAAAGTACCTAGTTCTTTTTCAATTTCTTTCATTTGATTGAATAGCCACTTCTTCCTTTCATATGCCTCTTTTGCAAGAAGTACGAACCTTGATTTATCTTTTACAAACTTTGGAGTTACGCTTAAGTTGTAACTGTTTATATCTTCAGTTTTTACTAGCCCTCTTGCATGAGCTATTCTTTGAGTGGTTCTCAAAACGACGGGCAAAGAAAATTTTTCTGAAAGCTCGAAAGCAATTTTTGTTAGTTCTTTAGCTTCATTTGGAGTAGAGGGTTCCAAACAAGGAATGTGAGCGAGTAAACAGTAATACCTTGAGTCCATAGCGTTCTGAGAACTATATGGGTGAGAATCGTCAACGCATGTTATGACTAATCCACCTCTTACGCCACCGTAGGCAGCGACGAGCAAAGAGTCAGAAAGGACATTCATACCAAGATGCTTAGTGCCAACCAAAGCTCTTAGACCACTTAGACTAGCACCATAAGCAGCTTCAAACGCAACTTTTTCGTTTGCAGACCATTCAACATGAAACTTGTACTTCTTTGCATATTCGACTAAGGATGTGGTTATTTCCGTTGAGGGCGTCCCAGGGTATGATGCAACAAACCTAACCCCCGCTTCAACAGCACCTCGTGCTATTGCTTCGTCACCTAACATTAATTCCTCATTAATTTCCTTTTGTTCTAGGTACAAGCTTAAGTTCTAAGGGAAAAAGCTTATCATTTTTTAATCCTTTCTTTATGGAAAGAAAAGCGCTTAGTTTTATGCCGTAGTCAGCAGTTTCAAAGCAGATAGACTTAGGTAGAACTAAAAACAATAAGTTGAAGCATCGCAAAAACCTTTAGGTCGTAGCTTTCTACAAGTTTTCATAAACTCATCGAACCCTTATTTTATGGGACTCCAAGGAGTAACCAATTTCTTCTTGTATTACAAGTATGGGGGCGCCCGGATTTTCGTTGAAATTTCGAACCGGGGTCTTACGGGCCCAAGCCGTAGAGCCTAAACCAAGCTAGCCGACGCCCCCCTTCTTTCAAAGAGTATCTCAAGTATAAAACTATTTCTTTCCAAATTCAGTGGTTTAGTTCTTTAATTTGTTTTAATCTTCATAAATTTTTATTGTTTTAAGACGTCGTTTAACTAAGGTCCTTAAACCCAAAGAAAAACTTAAAATAGTTATCGCAAAAGAAGTTATCTGTGCCGGGGTCGCCCAATTGGCTAGAGAACCTCCACGGCTAAGGCGCCAGTTAAGCACCTAGCTTAGGTCAGACTCATAATCTGGAGGTTGCGGGATCGAGGCCCGCCCCCGGCACCTTTCAGAATCAAACTCTTAGTCTTATGATTACTTTATGGAGAGAATTGTTGAATATGTTTCTTAAGATTTATTGATGGAGGATACCACCTTCCAACAATTTACTCGATGGCTGAAAACTCCAATCATAGATAAACTTTTCATCTTTCTTATACAAGTTCACGATCGCTAGGTCTTCTGAGTTTTAAGCCTTATCCAACAACGCAAGCCTTAGAAAGATTCTTCTTACAGAAGCACTCCCAGCTCTAGATAAGAAGCCCTTAAGAATTCGCTTTCCTTCTATCGTCGAAAATACTTTCAGAGGAGCACTGAATTCATAAGCTACTATCTTAACGTCAAAATCACTTAGACCAAAAAGATTCATTTTTAGTATTTAACTACTGCAACTAAGCTACTTCGTTCTAACGTAAGAATAGAAGTAGTGCTTTCAGAATGTTATTGCTCACCATGAAGGATAAAAAAAGATATATCAGTATTTTGAAGAACGAAGTTTAAGTAAATGTTTTACCTTTTTCTTCTTTCATCTTCTTTCTTCCTGTCTTCCTTGGAGCAATTAAACCAACTTTCGCTCCAGGAGGAGCATTTCTGCTAACTGATGTAGAACCTCCAACGTGCATATGTCTTCCGCCACCATGTGGGTGATAAGCTGCAATCATAGCAACGCCCCTTACAATTGGGTATAATCTTCCTTTACTTTTCATCAGTTTAAGCTTGTTTCCTGCTTTAAGAAATGGCTTCTCTGTTCTTCCTCCACCAGCAACGACACCTACAGTTGCTAAGCACCTTTGATCGATGACAAACAACCTACCCTTTGTGTCTTTCAAAGTTACTGTTCCATCAGGGTTATGGCTAATTACAACCGCAAAGTTTCCAGAAGCTCTAAACAATGCACCACCGTCGCCTACTCTTCTTTCTACGTTAAGAACCATCGTGCCTTCTGGAATTGAGCCTAGAGGAAGTATGTTTCCTACTGTTGGAGGCGCATTTTTGCCAATTAGAATTTCTTGGCCAACGTAGCTACCTTCAGCAGCTACAGTATAGAAGCTTTTTCCAGAAGTAGTCTCAATTAATGCTAGTGGTGCTCCTCTGCCCGGATCATGAACTAAGTCAACAAGTCTTGCTTTCTCCAACTCAGTGTCAAATTTAACGTTGTAAGCAGCAGGCGCAACCCTTCTATGCGTGGGTGCCATAAAGTTCGGTGAGCTCCCTCTTCTTCTTACAATTGGTCGTCTTCCCATTTTTAATTCACCTTACAGTATCTTAAGCTTAGTTGCTACCTCTTGCGCTTTTCCATCCTCTTTTAACTTTATGTATGCGATTTTTTCGCCGGAGAAAGTTCTATTTAGATTCACTTTTTCCACCTTTACGCTGAACTTTCTTTCGAATTCCCTCTTAATTAGGTCTTTTGTTGCATCTTTGTCTACCACAAAGACTATCTTATTCTCTGTTTCTATTAGCTTTGAAGTTTTTTCTGTTACCTTAGGATACAACAATATTGACCTTTTCTGCATATTTTCTCACCCTCTGTTCTAAGACTTCTAAAGCTTTCTGAGACCAAAGAGTAAGTCTACCAACTCTTCCATTTGGAGCCAACTCTCTTAGAGATAGCAGGTTGGCGTCAACAACGTCGACACCAGGTATATTCCTAGCTGCCTTAAAGAGTGGTTCTTCTTTTGTAACTACGAATAGAGGCCCGACTTTTCTCTTCTTCCCTCGTCCTCTTCTTGCTGAAACACCTGCTCTAAGCTTCACGTTTTTTACTCTTTCAAGCTCTTCGGAAAGGCCTATACTCTCTAAGAACTTTACAACCTGCGAAGCCTTAGTAAAGTTTGATACAGAAGAATCGAATAGAATTGGTAAAGTTAAACTATCTGGAACTCTATGTCCTCTCTCAACGACTAACTCTTTGTTGGCTGTTGCTGCAATTGCAAAGAGAAGAGCTTTAGCTTTCTCTTTTTTATTCACTCTCTTGACTATTGCTTTTTCCGCCCTTGGAGGATGTGTTAGTCTACCTTTTACTGTGGATGGAGCGAAGATTGCCTTACCAGAATGAAGCCTTGGAACTCTTGCAAGGCCATGATCAGCACCCCAAGACTTTGCAACGTAACGCTTTCCAGCCATTGGATCCCTTCCTTGCGGTTGGTGCCACCCTGAGAAAAGTAAGAAAAACACTCTTTTTACTAACGTTCTGTCTGGTGTTAGAGCCATAAACCAAGGTAAGCCTGTTCTAGAAGCTTCTTTTCCTTCGCTACTTAAAACTGGAACTTCGCTCATGACCTTATACACCTTGCTGACTTGTTTGACTTATGTAAGTTATTTGAGGAGGCGTTACCTCTTCCTTTCTTCTTGCTGAAACTCTTAGCTTAACTAATCTTTTTGTTGGCCCTGGAACCGAACCCTTTAGAAGAACAAAGTCTGACCTTAGAAGACCATACCTTAAGAAGCCACCCTTTAAGTTAATCGGATTTTCTGAACTTCCAACTCTAAGAACCAACAGATTTCTAACATATCTTTGATGAACACCCATTTGGCCTCCCCTAGGAACGTAGAACATAACATTGTTAGGGCTCTTTGCACCTAGAGTTGCTATGCCTCTATGTGTTTTGTTGCTCTTCCTTCCAAGTAGCTTTACTCTATATCGCTTTACAACTCCAGCCCAACCTTTTCCTTTTGTAATTCCAAAAACATCAACAAATTGACCTTCCTTAAGAACATCGGAAACTCTTATCTCTTTCCCAATTATTGAATTCACGTAGTTTACTACTTCTTCTTTACTTTTTCCTCCACTGACTGCAACCTCAAATATTTCTGGAGTTTTTTTCCTGATTCCAGCCTTTATTGGTTGACTGGAAACAATCAATCGAACCTCATCATTTTCATCTAAGTCTTCTTTTGAAATAGAGGCCTCTTTCTTTTCCTTCATGTTTTTTAAAGTTACAAGCTTTCTGTAAACAAATTCTGGAAGTTGAGGATAAATTATGTCTTTCTTTGTCTTTAATCCTTCTATGGTCTTTTCGTAAATTCTTGCACCTATTACGAGTAGAGGAGGAGTTTCCACTATAGTTGCAGGAATTACTATTTCTTTACCCTTCGTTGGAGAATGTTCCTCGTTGTCGACTATAGTAACCTGCGTCATCCCAACCTTGTAGCCAGCAAAGGCAAGAGGTTTTGGAGTTTCATACTCAACTTTTGGCCAGTACCTAATTCTAGCTACTAGAGACTTAGCTCTAGCCCTTGGCAGAAAGGCTAGAGAGCCATGCCTTGGCCTTGATTGCTTTCTATGCCCCATTCTTCCTTTTTCACCTTATTTTTTATATTATTTCATTGATCACAGCCAAAGAAATGAGGATTGCTTCCTCAGTTCTTATGGTAGCAACCCCCTGGTCTTTGGCCGTGTTCACTACGACATCAAAAACCTCATATAAATTAATCTTTTCCTCGAGCAGGATTTCTTTTAGGCCTCTTTTTGGGCCTCCAAAAGCAATTAAAACGCCCTTCTGTTCGTAACCTTTCTTTATCGCGTCTTTTGCTTTATAAAAAGGCATACCTAGCCTAGAAGTTCCAATCCTAAAAGATGTTTTATTACTCCTTAAAAGAGCGCCTAGACTCGAAGAAGCCTTTTCTACTTTGTAGCACCAGAAGGTTTTTGGTTGTTCGTCAGCAATTTCAACTTCAAAGCTTTTTATGTTCTTCAACTTAAACAGCATTCTTTGACCTACTTTAACCTTACTGTTACCCTTGTTTGAGTCTAGCTTCAAGAAAAACTTTTTGCCTAGACCAAGCTCTACTTCTGCTCTTGAACCACTAACTTTAGTAATTATGCCTTCCCTCACATCACCCGACTTGACTTCATCTAGGCTTCTTACAACTAAGTGACTTGGAGTTTTTAGGGGAGGAAGAATGCCTACATACCTTAAGTGAGGCTTCATTCCAAACTTAATTTTTCTTAGGTACTGTGGGTAGGAAAGATAATCTAGAATTTCATGGGAAATTTCTTGAAGCTTTCTGTATGTTTCATTATCTTTTTCGTTGTAGATGATTATTTTATTTACTCTAAAAATTGCTGCAGCTCTTGCGATGTACCCAAGCCTTATAGTTGCAAGCATTAAGTTGTCCAAAGGATAAATAACAGAAGAGGGAAACGCTATAGAAATTGGATGTTCTCTAGCTTTAACTTCAAGCATTCTTGTCTTTTCTAAGATAGAAAGCCATTAAAAAGATTAACCAATAACGCTTTAAGAGCTCTTTTTCCTTGAAAAACTAAAGTAGTACAAATTTAATAAAGTATGAACTCGTTAAAAATAAAGTACTGCTTCTTTTTATTTTGTCTTTTTGCAAAAAGCGAAGAAAAGTAGGAAAGAAATAAATAATACGTTTTTCTTTTTTGGTGCGAAGAAAAATGTTATTGGAAATAAAATGGATCGGACGTGGAGGTCAAGGAGTTGTTCTTGCAAACCAAGTCTTTGCAACTGCTGCAATAAGAGAAGGAAAATACAGCCAAGCATTTCCAGAATTTGGTCCTGAAAGAAGTGGTGCACCAGTAAGAGGTTATACAAGAATTTCAGACTCTCCCATAGAGGACCACTCCATCATATACGAACCAGACATAATAGTAGTAATAGATCCAAGACTTTCTTTAGAAGCTGAATCTTACTCAGGACTAAAGGAAGGAGGTACTGCGGTTATTAACACAAATGAGAAAAGAATTGACGACATAAAAAAGATTGATGACCTTAGAGGAAGAAAGGTGTTTTACGTAGATGCATGGAAGATCTCAAACGAAGTATTCAAATCAACAAAGCCAATATTCAACACTCCAATGATTGGAGCTTTATCAAAAGTTCTTGGGGAGCCCCGATTAGCTACACTAGAAGAAGTAATAAGAGATAGGTTTAAAGGGAACATAGCTGAGCAAAACGTCATGGCAATAAAGCTTGGGTTTGAGGAGGTGAAAAAACTTTGAGCTTTGACAAGAGTTGGAAAGAAATGGAAATAGGAGCTGTAGTAAAAGGAGGAAGTGGCTTACTCTACAAAACTGGAAATTGGAGAAGTGAAAAGCCAGTAATAGACTATGCAAAGTGCACAAACTGCTTAATTTGCTGGGCTTTATGCCCCGATTCAGCCATAGTAAGAAAGGGAAACAAAGTTGAAGTTAACTATGACTACTGCAAAGGTTGTGGCATTTGCGCAAACGAGTGCCCAGTTAAAGCAATAAGCATGGTTAAGGAGGAGGTGTAATGAAATGGCATCAGTAACAACTACTAAAAAGTTTATAGAAGCTACTGGGAACTTAGCAGTAGCATACGCTGTAAAGCAAGTTAACGTTGACTTCATATCAGCATATCCAATAACGCCACAAACAATCATAGTTGAAGCCCTTAGTCAATACGTAGCCGATGGTGAGCTTAAAGCAAAGTTTGTTAACGTAGAATCAGAACATTCTGCACTTTCTGCATGCATAGGAGCGGCAATAGCTGGAGCTAGAGTCTTTACAGCTACTTCAAGCCAAGGGCTTGCCTTAATGTTTGAAGAGCTACCGGTTGCCTCTGGTCTTAGGCTTCCGATAGTAATGGCGCTTTCAATGAGAGCTTTATCTGCGCCAATAAACATACACAACGACCACTCTGACTTTATGAGCGTAAGAGACCAAGGATGGATAATGCTTTCAGCTGAAGATGCACAAGAAATTTATGACTTAACATTAATGGCATTTAAGATTGCTGAAGATGAAAACGTACTGCTTCCAACGATAGTAGCAATGGATGGTTTCACGATATCACACACACTACAAAGGGTTGATGTCCTTGAAGATGAGGTTGTAAGAAAATTCGTTGGAGAAAGAAAAATAAAATACAAACTAGATGTTGACGACCCATTGACTTTTGGTCCCCTTGCTTTGACAGATAGCTACTTTGAGTTTAAGAGACAACAACATGAAGCTTTCAAGAATTCTGAGAAGGTGATAAGAGAAGTCTTTAGAGAATATGGAAAGATAAGCGGAAGAAAGTACGAACCGCTGAAGAAGTTCATGATGGAAGACGCTGAAGTTGCCATAGTAGCAATGGGAAGTACAGTTGGCATAGCAAGGATAGCTGCTAAGAAACTGAGAGAAGAGGGAATAAAAGCAGGAGTCGTGGGCTTTACGTTGTTTAGGCCTACTCCAAGAGCAGAGATAAACGAAGCCTTTAAAGACATGAAGTCTGTGGCAGTTTTTGAGAGACACTTAAGCTTAGGAGCTGTTGCAGGGCCTCACTACATGGATATAATAAGTAGCCTAGAAAAGAAAGACAATGTAAAAATTTACGACTATGTTTATGGCTTAGGCGGAAGAGATATAACATCCAAAATGATTGTTGACACAGTGAAGAGAACAGTTGAGAAGGCTGAGAGGAATGAGCCTATGGAAGTTGAATTTGTGGGGGTGAGAGAATAAATGGCTTTAGAGTATAAACCAATTACAAAACTGAGCGACTTACCTGAAGAGAACCTCTTTACCTCTGGGCACAGACTTTGCGCGGGGTGTGGTCCAGCAATAGTGGCGAGACTAACTGTACTTGCTACTCAAGAGAAACCAATAGTTGTAAATGCAACAGGTTGCTTAGAAGTTGGAAGTACTTTATATCCATACAGCTCTTGGAAAGTACCTTGGGTTCATGTTACGTTTGAAAACGCAGCTGCTGTGGCAAGCGGAATTGTCGAGGCTCTTGATAAACTAGCAAGTGAAGGAAAAACAAAGAAAGCTCCAGTAATAGCCATTGGAGGAGATGGAGGAACTTTTGACATTGGTATTCAAGCACTATCAGGAGCACTTGAAAGAGGTCATAAATTTCTTTATATATGCTACGACAACGAAGCATACCAAAACACAGGCATACAAAGATCTGGTGCAACTCCGTTTGGTGCAGCGACTACAACTTCGCCAGCAGGAAAAGTTATCCCAGGAAAGCAAGAGAGAAAGAAAGACCTCATTGGTATAGTTCTTGGGCATCACATACCTTATGCTGCTACAGCTACAATTGCATACTACAGAGACTACATCAACAAAGTAAGAAAGGCTTTAAGCTTTAATGGTCCAACTTTTATTCATGTCCTAGCGCCCTGTACACTTGGCTGGAGATACGATCCTTCAAAAACAGTAGAAATTTCAAGACTTGCTGTTGAGACAAGGTTCTTCCCAATATACGAAGTTGAAAATGGAGCTCTAAAGATAAACTTCAGAGTTCCAAAACCAAAGCCTGTAGAAGAGTACTTAAAGATGCAGGGAAGATTTGCACACCTATTTAGGCCAGAAAATAGCCACCTAATTAAGGAGATTCAGAAAAACGTTGACGAAAACTGGGCAAGATTGGAAAGGATAGAGAAGGCAGGACAAATCTTTTAGCGCTAACTTTTCTTTTTTTATATTTTTTGGATTTTTAGAAAGGCATTTGAAAATATAAAAAACTACTGCTCTTCTGATAACTTGTCTGCAAGCGACTTTACTTTCCCATGTTCAACAAACTTAACTGAAGTTTCTATATAAACATCAAGACCTAAGCTTCTAAACAACGCAAGTAAAGTTCCACCGTCTATTTTTTCGTTCAACTTACCAGAGACTATCATTCTGTAAAGCCCCAACTTTACGTAATTTGCTTCGTTTGGGTACTGCTGTTCAGCGGCATGCATTACTTCTGGCGCACGTTCAACTAAATAAGAGTAAACAACATTATTGATCTTTGCCATATCAAGTTTTTGAGCTTTCTCTTTTTCTTCTTCCTTCTTCTTTAACTCAAGGTACTTGTAGTACTTTTCTAGTTTTTGCTTCTTAATTTTCTCTAGTTCCTCGTCCACGTGTGATTCTGCCGTTTAGGGGGTTAAAAAGCTTTAATTTTGTTTTAAATATTTTTTTCTTTAAATGTTTTTGAAGAAAGATAAAGAAAAAACGTTAAATACTACGACATTAGGATTAACAAAACGAAAAAGGGGGAAGAAAGAGAAAAATGTCTGAAGAATTTACGTTTTCGGCCATGCACAGACTCTTAAAAAAGGCTGGAGCTGAAAGAGTTGGAGAAGATGCAGCTACCGAACTTTCAAGAGTATTAGATGAAATTGGACTTAGAATATGCAGGCAAGCTGTTGAGCTTGCATCTCACGCTGGAAGAAAAACAGTAAAGGCCTCAGATATACAGATTGCAGCAAAACCTTATCTTGAGTAAAACTCTTGAAGGAAAAAAATCTTTTTAAGTAAAAAAATTCTAAACGCTATTGCAATTTCTAAAATGGATTTAGAATAAGAAAAATCAGCTTCCGTATTTTAACAGTTCACTTCTTCAGCGGAAGAAAGTTTTACTGGACTAGCTTTGGATAATTTTTAATCTTCTAGCGCAATGAACAAAAAGAAAGAAAAAGATAAAAACTAACAAGATTAAAGAATATGATCGAGCTGCAGGGGTTCCCTAGCCTCATTGTTGCTAGAGTGGTAAGGGGCTAGCCTGCTAATAGCAAAATAGCGGTAAGCTAGTGGCGTTATGCGCCTCGCGGGTTCAAATCCCGCCCCCTGCGCTCTAAACTTTTAGTATTGCAGCAACGCCCCCAAAGCCTTTGAGCAACATTCTTCCTTCCTCTGACTTAGAAGAAATAAAGTCAACATCAGCACCTGCTTTCTCAGCAAGCTCTAAGAATTCTTCAAGCACGCTTCCCACTATTGTGCCAGTTAATGAAGTCGCTTTGCACTTTGGACAACTTTCGGATTTTAACTTCGAGAGAAAGAGCTCTATTTTCTCTTCCTCCTCAGTAGTTTCATAAGAGTAGCCGCAGGAGGAGCATTCAACGACAACTCTTAGCTTACTTATGTCTTCAGATATCAAAAGCCTAGAAACCTTGTGAGCTTGAAGAGCTTGCTTTACTTCTTCTTCACCATAAACTGCTAACCCACTGTCTTTTCCAATTTCTGCAAGGAACCTTTGAACTGCTTTTTTTTCCTCCAGAAGTTCAATCCTTTCCATCTTTGGCGCAGCTCTTTCAAGGGCTTCTTTTACACCTTGTTCTTCCATGTAAGAAGTATCTACAACCGCTGCAATTTTACTCTTAAGCTGATAGTTTAAGTAATCGCCTTGTATAAAGATGTTTTTTGTATTACCTGGGCCTCCAACTATAATTTTGTCTAGTTTTGGAAGAGAAAGAAATGCGGAGTTTGCATGATCACCAACTCTTTTATAGAAGTCGTTAAGTACTGATTCTCTAAGTCTCTCGAACCTTCTTGCAGATTGGCCTCCTTTATGCGACTTCCCAGGAACTCCAGAAGTATGATAACCAAGAATTTCAACATCTTTTCCTTCAACTTTCGCTATTGTAGCTTCAGAGTTGTCTATCAAGACAACTCCAATAACTTGTTGCGGTTTTACCATCTCAAGTAAAGGATCAAGGTAAAACTTGTCGTCGCAGCTATAGTAGGACAATTTTATTGGCTTTGGAGGCTCAAGGTCATAAATTTCTATGACCTCTGAACCTGGCGGTCCTCTTGGGATCGCTCCACAGAATATGACTAAGCCATTTTCTGGAGCCTTATCGTAAAGCTTTAGTCTCTGCATAACCTTTGTTATTGCATCTTGAACGTTCTTTCTTGTAGTCCTTGACTTTATGTTTGAAGCCTTGCCGTACTCTTCTCTTAGGTTAGTCATGACTTCACTTATTTGGCGTCCGGGGGGTATGTAGAGGCTAATTAGCTCAGTACCTCTGCCTTTTTTGTTCCTTAGCTGCCTAAGTAGCCAAGTTAGCTTTAGTTCTGCTGTCTTCTCGGAAATTGAGACTGCCACTTTTACTTCACTTCTACTTTTCCTCTGGTTAACCTTTTATCTCTATTAAAAGTTTATTTTATTGAGACAAATTTAAGTTTAAATTATAAAGTAAAATAAGTTCTAGAGCGTTGAGGAAAGAGAAAAATTAGAGTTAATTGTAGTCTTCTTGTACTGACTAAAGCGCTTGTAATAATGAGCTTTAAACTTTGCAACAAAAATAGAAGTTTAGTCTTAATTTCTACTAAAATATTTAATTTTTAAAAAATACGAAAAAGCTTTTGATAAGAAAGTGAAATGTAATTTTTAATTACACGTGCAGAATAAATTTCAGACTATATTAAAAATTTACGCTAAAAGAAGATTAAGAGTTGTAAGGAAAAGTCACAACATAAAAAGAAAAGATGACTAACAACAAAAGCTTAATTTTTGGTAAAAACTAAGTAAAGCCGACTGAAGATGAAAGCGGTAGTAAAGCTGGGGCATTCTTTAATAGGAGAAAGAATAGAACTTGAAAAAATTAGACGTTTTGCGCTACTTTTAAGGAAGAGGATTTCTGAAGGAGATAAGTTTGTAGTTGTTGTAGGAGGAGGCGCTGTAGCAAGAGCTTACATAAATGCTTCAAGAATACTTGGAGGAACTGAATCTTTTGCCGATGACATAGGAATAGCATTTACAAGAATAAACTGCATGCTTCTAATTTCTGCTCTGGGAGAATATGTGTACCCAAAACCAGCAACAAGTCTTGAAGAACTGAGACAAGCGCTTCATCTCTACAGCATAGTAACAATTGGAGGATTGACTCCAGGACATTCTACTGATGCTGTTGCGGCGCTTTCAGCAGAAACAATTTCAGCAGATATTTTCATAAAGATGATTGAAACAGGAGGAATCTACGATAAGGACCCGCAAACTCATGAAGATGCTAAGCTACTTAGTGAAGTTGGTTATGAGCAGCTACTACAACTTATACTTGAAAACAAGAATACAAAGGCAGGAGAATATAAGCCACTAGACTTAGTTGCCTTAGAAATACTACGGAGATCTAAAATTAAAACTGTTATAGTAGGAAGCAAGCTAGAGGATCTTGAAGCAGTTTTGCGAGGAGAAGAAGTAGGAACTAAAGTAAAGTGGAACGATGCTACCTAAGTAATGATCCTTTGCCAAAAATATGAAAAGATATATCTTCATTGCAATTTACTAAAAAAGGAAACGATGCGATTTACCAGCTCTTCCGGTAGCTTTTCTCTATTTGTAGGAGTTACTTCAATAACTTCGCCATACCTCTTAAACTGATTAACGAAGTCTCTGTGAAGGACAGCGACTAATGGTTTGCTGAGTAGCATCAAAGAATTGATCTTATTCTTAAATTTCTCACTGAAGAACTCCATCTTACCGATTTCATCCACACAAATTATGTTGCAATTCTCAACGGCAAAATCTATTGCCTTAATTGCAACTTCGTTAAATGCGCTTATATTAACACCATACTTTCCAAGTCTTGGCCCAAACTTAAAACTTATGCTCGCAAAAACTTCTGTTTCTCCTGAGTAGATGTCTTTAACGTAGAATCCAACTCTTCTTCCACTCTCAACAATTTCTGGAGTTACAACACCTCCAACCTTTAGACCTTTAGTTTTCAGAAGCTCGACTGTCTTCATGAGAACAGTTGACTTACCAGACCTTGGAAATCCAGTTAGGAAGATTTTCATAACTATTTTTAAGAGAAAAAAGAAAGATTTAAACTTTGACGCATTTTATCTTAATTCTTAAAGAGAACTCAAGCACGGAACAACTGGACTTTAGTAATAAGCCAGTTTGTTCGAATAAAGCCAACATCTTATTATTATAAATACCATAATAGTGTTAAACTTTAATATAACGTTGTTACGCTGCTGTTCGTAGCAGTATGGAGCTAAACAAGTGCACGAAGTGTGGAAGAGAAGCAATTATAACGCTCAAGTACTCGGGACTATCGCTGTGCAAAAGAGATTTTATTTCATTCTTTGAAAGAAGAGTAAAAAGGACCATAGCAGAAAACAAGTATATACAAAGTGGAGACAGAATTGCTGTGGCTCTATCCGGTGGTAAAGATTCTGTTTCTGTTCTTTACTTGCTTGATAAGTTTAACAAGATGAATGGTGAAAACGTTGAGCTGTTTGCAATAACTATAGACCAAGGAATAAAAGGATACGATGACAAACTGCTGGAGAATGCGAAGTACGTTACTAAACTACTTGGTATTAAGCACTACATCTTTTCTTTTAAAGACGAAATAAAGTACACAATAGATGAAATAGCTAAAGTTAGACCAGGTTTGTGTAACTGTGGAGTCTTTAGAAGACATATATTAAATAAAAAAGCAAGAGAACTTGGAGCTACAAAACTTGCAACAGGACACAATCTTGATGATGAAGTTGAAAGCGCATTGCTAAACTTTATAGAGGGAAGTATCACAAGAATAGTAAGAGGCGAAGGTTTAATAAGTAACAAGAAGCTTGTAAAAAGAATAAAGCCTCTAAAAAAGAGTCCTGAGGAAGAAGTCATGCTTTATGCACAGTTAATCTTTCCAACACTAAACTTTGGCTTAGAGTGTCCGTATAGAAAAGAAGTAATAAGAAAAGATGTGAAAGGTATAATAGACGAGCTAGAACGTAGACACCCAGGCATAAGGTACCAAATACTTGAGAGCTATGAAAAGATAAGAAAAGCAATGTTACTTGGAGCTAATGTAAGTAAAGAAGTAAAAGAGTGTAAAATTTGTGGCGAAGTTTCTTCAAAAGATATCTGTAACGCCTGCGAGCTGAAGCTAAAGCTTGAAGATGAACTAAAGCAGACGGCTTTTCAACATCAAACCTAATTTGTTTAACAACAAATTTTATATTCTGTGCTTGAGTTCTAATACTGAAAAATATGGTGAGGATAGGCATAATAGGGAAGACTAACGTTGGAAAGACAACTTTTTTCAATGCTGCAACACTTCTAAACGCAAAAATCTCAACCTACCCATTTACAACAAGGGTACCCAACCATGGAAGAGCATATGTTCAAACACTTTGTGTATGCAAAGAGTTCAAAGTTAAAGACAACCCAAGAAATTCTGTTTGTGTGGAAGGATGGAGATTTATACCAGTTGAAATCATAGACCTGCCAGGATTAGTTGAAGGTGCTCATTTAGGAAGAGGGCTTGGAAACCAGTTCCTTAAGGTTGCAATGAGCTCCGACGTTCTACTGCACGTTGTGGATGCTTCAGGTAGTATTGACGAAGAAGGAAAGATAGTTGAACCTGGAAAAGGCGATCCAGTAAAAGACTACTACCAAGTTGAGAAAGAATTAGTTATGTGGTTTAAGAGATTCATAGAAGAAAGAAGAAAGCGTATCGAGCGGTTGATGGAGTCGAGAAAATGGGATCTTCCTACTGCTCTAGGGTTTATATTCTCTGGCGCAGGAATAGAACCAAGCATCATACTAGAAGCTTTAAGGCTAAGTAATCTTGAAGGAAAGAAATTCTTGGAATGGAAAGAGGAAGACTTAGAGCATTTTTCTTTTGCGCTTAGGCAGAGGGCAAAACCAACCCTCATAGTTGCAAACAAGATGGATTTACCTTCAGCAAGTGAAAACTATGAAAAACTAACAAAAGAGTTTGGAGAAAGGTTTGTCATTCCATGCTCTGCTGACGCAGAACTAGCCTTAAGGAGAGCTGAAAAAGCAGGCATGATAAAGTATGTGCCTGGAGAAGAAACCTTCAAGATCGTAGACGAACAAAGATTAAACGAAAAACAAAAAAGAGCACTTTCTTATGTTTCAGATAGAGTCTTTGGAAAGTGGCTAAGAACAGGAGTACAGTTTGCTATAAACTTTGCAGTCTTTAAGCTCTTACGCATGAACGTTGTTTATCCTGTTCTAGACGAGAAGAAGCTTTCAGATAGCCACGGTAACGTACTCCCAGATGCTTATCTTATGCCTCCAAATTCTACAGCTCGTGACCTAGCTGAAAAAGTTCATAGCGATCTCGCAAAACATTTTATATATGCTGTTGATGTTAGAACTGGTCTAAGACTACCAGAAAGCTACGTGCTGAGAGACAGAGATGTAATAAAAATAGTTGCAGCAAGAAAAAAATAGCTTAAGATTAGTGATCAAAAATTGCTTTAAATGTGAGACTTGAGAATAAATATTTCCTTTCATGCCACCTGCGGATGAAATTCTAGTTTCGTAGACTTATACAATGTGCGCGTACTCAAATTTACCGTAATTCACCATAGAGTAAAAACTCTAGGTTTTCTTGTTAGTTTAAATACACAATGAATTCTTCTTTCCTAAAGCAGAGTAAGTTTACTTTAAAAACCCTCAAAAAATTAACAAATAAAGCTAAAAAAGCTCCACTACTTCGTACCTTTTGAAAAAGCTCTTTAATCGATGTATTTTTGGCAGTTGTAGCAGTACCATCTGTCGTATTCCTTTATGTAAGTTGCGGGCTTTCCACAAGTGGGACAGATCTTTTTCTCTTGCTTTGGAATTAACCCTTTAACAGATGAGAGTATTCCTTTCTTCTCTTCAGTTACAGGCGCTGCGGTAGAGGAGGGTACGACTTCAGGTACAACGGGGGTTGGGGGCGGCTCTACTTTAACGGTTTCTTTAAGAATTACGATATCTTCAGCAGCACCAACGTTCGACCATGGAATTTCAATTTCAGTTTGGTACTTAGTTGTAACTATGACACCCATTTCTCCAGTACCAAGTACAACTGAGAGGTCCTTAACTGTTCCAACAAAGGAACCATCGGGATTGTAAATGCTCATTCCAACGAGCTTACTTCTCGGGATTCCCTTCTTCGTCTTTTCCATAAATTAACTACATTATTAACTAGAATATAAAAACTTTTGGCTCGAGAAGCAAGACATTAAACGAAGGATAAAGTTGACTTCCAGTCTTAAGCATTTTCTAAGAAGAGCTACGAGATGAAGACTTACTTTAGTTAAAGCAATTCAGCAAAAAACGTACATTTAAAAAGGTTAAACCTTTTACTAAAAATGGTATTAACGTTTTAGCTTTTTGGAGGGGGTGGCGGAGGAGGTGGTGGCAATGGCCGTACCTCTTCAGGAATGCTGAAGTATGCAACTATCTTTAGTACGTTTCCTACGAATAAAATCAAAAGACCAACAACTACGATTGTTGCCAAGGCGCCAATCCAATAAAGCGTTGCTACTGTTTTGAACATTGGCACATTCAACTTTACTGCGATAGATTCAAAGCTTTTCTTCATAAAACTCATAGCTATAACTAAGGTTATCCATATGACAATTAGCACAAGTACTGCTGCACCAACAAGAGGAAGATTGAGACCTCTTTCTAAAAGCATACCACCCGTAAAGACTCTTTCTGGAATAGGAATACTTAAAAGAAAAGCTACGATAAAACCAAAAATCACAGCAACTACTACTCCAACTACGCCTACAATAAGTGCAGCAACATAGTTCTTGAAAATATCTTTATCGTTTACTACATGCGAAATTTTGTTTACCGCTAGAATTTCAAGGACGAAGCCGGCGATTGAAAGCAAAGAACCTATAAAAGGAACAAAACTCCCAAAAGAAGAAAGTATGGAGCCTATTCCACCATAAAGCTTAGCGTCTTTTAGCTCACTCATTTTTTACTTTAACCAAAAATTTATTTCGTAAAGGTACTTTATAAGCTTTTCTAATTTTTCAAATATTCGAAAAGTTGAAAATTATAAAAAATAACTTTTTACGTTGAGTACCAGCCCTGAGTTTGTTTGCATACTTCAAAGCCCTCTCTCTTTAAATTAGTTTACTTCGTATAAAAATAACCTTCTTTTCTAAGGTTACTGTTTATTTAAATTTCTTCTTCATTAAAAGTTTTTATTTTTCAGTAAACTCTAAGAGAAGTAAAATGCATGACAATTTCTTTAACTTTTATGTAAGTGTATATGAAGAAACAACACTTCCATTCCTCTCTGGAACAAAAATACGCGATTTCTTTCTTGATCCAAAGTCTTGCGCTTATGCTTATAGAGAAGGAAGAAAGAAAATTAGAGAGATCTTTGGCCCAGAAATCTCTTTACCTCATGTAAGTCCTGCGCACTTCTCATATGGACATTTAGCATGCCTAGGAGCGGACATAGATTTTCCTGAAAATGGAGAACCAGTTCCAAAAGTTCTATATAAAAGTATAGAAGAAGCTATTGAATCCTTAAAGAGAGGTGTAAACTTTAGAGAGAATAAACTTTTCAAGCATTACTATATGATATATGAGTATCTTAAGAGGGAATTTGGAGAAGAAGCTAGGTTTGAGGGATTTGGATGGGAAGGACCTTTAACTTCAGCAATCCTACTGAGAGGAAGTGGTTTCTTTCTAGACCTGAAGAAAAATCCAAATAGAGTAAGAGAATACCTAGAACTTCTTACAGAAAGCATTGTAGAGTTTGTTTATTTTATTAGAGAAATTAATGGAGAGCCCAGGGTTAATCCAACAAGTACTGGACTATGTGACGATATGGCAAGTTATCTAAACCCAATTTTATGGGAAGAATTTGTTCTGCCATACTGGAGAATTTATTACTCAAGCTTAACTAGTGGAAAAAGAAGCTTACATTGTGAAAACCTAACGCCAGAACACCTAGACTGCTTGAAAAAGGCAAGAGTGTCGCACTTTGATCCTTCAATAAGTTCAAAAACTAGAAAGCTAACAGCTAGTATTGTAAGAGAAAAACTAGGAGAGATACCTTTCTCATGGAGACTTCCCTCTTTTGAGCTTGTAGGAATGACAACTGAAGACGTTAAAAAATGGGTTATCAACGCTTTCAAAGACGGAGCGTCAGAAGTTTATTTAGTTTTGGAGCCAATCTTGTGCGATGAAAAGAATTCAAGAAAAGTTCTTGAGTTTATGAAGGTAGCCAAGAAAATAAAGACTTCTAAATTAGTTTTCTAAATGTAAAAAGCATCATGAAAGTTGGGCATATCTTTTAACATCTTTTTAAGAACACGTTTTAGCCCTGTAGACTTAACTTCTTTTCTCCACTTAACCCTAGAAGAAATTTAAGTAAGCAGACATAAATGTCGTCGCAAAACATTAACTGAATTGAACTACAAAAAATTCTAAACACTTCAAGAACTAAAGCTCATACTAAATCAAAAACTTAGAACCGAGTTAAAAAATTTTAGAGTTGAAAAATAAAAGGATAGCTGAAAGTTTTAGGCCTTCTGAGTAATTTCTTTTACTACGCCTGCTGCGATTGTCATTCCCATATCTCTTATTGCGAATCTTCCTAGCGGTGGAATGTCAGAGAAGACTTCGATCGCGATTGGCCTTATTGGCCTAAATCTTACTAGTGCTGCGTCACCAGTCTTTAAGTATGATGGTTTGTCTTCAATGACAGCACCTGTTCTTGGGTCAATCTTCTTTAGAAGTTCTGCAAATTCACAAGCTACCTGCTCAGTGTGAACGTGCAAAACAGGAGTGTAGCCCGCAGCTATTGCTGTTGGATGTCGGATAACTATTATTTGACCAATGAACTCCTTCGCTACAGTCGGAGGAGTGTCAACATGACCTATAACTTCACCTCTCCTGATTTCGTTCTTTGCCACACCCTTTATGTTCATTCCTATGTTATCTCCAGGTTCTGCTTTTTCTAATCGTTCGTGATGCATTTCTATACTTTTTACTTCTCCAACCTTTCCCGACGGCATTATTATTACCTTGTCATCAACCTTTAGTACACCGCTCTCAACTCTTCCAACTGGAACTGTACCAACACCGGTTTTACTGAAGACTTGCTGAATTGGAATTCTTAGAGGCTTGTCAACTAGCTTTGGAGGTGGAGCAAACTGATCCAGTGCCTGAACCAAAGTTGGCCCATCATACCACGGCATATTCTTTGACTTCTCTACTAAGTTATCTCCTAACCAACCGCTGATTGGAACAAATATGATCTTATGTCTCTTTAAGTCGAAGCCAATCTTAGTTAGCAATCTAGATATTTCATTCTTCACTTCTTCGAATCTATCTTTGCTCCAGTTAACTGAAGGATCATCCATCTTGTTTATTGCAACTACGATTTGTCTTATACCTAGAGTAAAGAGAAGGAATGCATGCTCTGTAGTTTGACCTTCTGGGCTTATTCCAGTCTCAAACTCACCCTTCTTTGCAGACACTACTAAAAGTGCAACGTCTGCTTGGCTTGCTCCAGTTATCATATTCTTTATGAAGTCTCTATGGCCGGGTGCATCTATGATGGTATAGTAATACTTATCTGTCATGAATTTGACATAGGCTGCATCTATCGTAACTCCTCTTTCTCTTTCGTCTTTAACCGAGTCTAATATCCACGCGTATTTGAAAGTTTCGCCAAGTCCCGTCTTCGCAGACTCTTTAGCAAGCTCGTCTAGCTTCCTTGGATCGACTAAACCCTTTAGATATAACAGATGGCCTGTAGTAGTACTCTTCCCATGGTCTACGTGCCCACAGACAACTAAGTTCATGTGTGGTTTCTGTTGTGATGCGCTCATCTTTACTATTTCACCTTTCTGCTACCTTACTCTTAACTAGAGTTATTTAAAATTATCTGTTTCCCTTAGAATTAAGCTAAAGCAAAGCTTTTTCAAAAATAGGGTTTAAAACGAAGAAATCGAGCCAAAAATAGAAGTTTCCTCTTTTAGTTGAAAAAATAAAATAAAACAGCAAATTTTTCTTTTCATAAAGTAGACTTTTTTGAGAATTCAGACAGGCACTAACCTCATGATATATTTTAAGAAGTAATTTGAGTCAATTATATCTTAGAGGAAATTCATTTTACGTAAGGCTAGATAAAAAGAACCTTAGAACAAACAAAAAATTAATTTGGATTGTTGTAATAGATACATATAATTAAAAAGTTAATGAGAAATATTAGGTCAACTTAAAATGTAACCATATTCATGCGTTAAATCAACTTTAAAAACAAGTAACAATAAATGCGATTATAAACAAACTTGATTCAGCTTTATCTAGTAAGAAACTTTCTTTAGAAGAAAGAGTTGATCTCACACGCAAAGGTAATAGCAGTTACAACTTTAAGATTAAGAATGAAATAACTTATTTGTTCGTTTTATCTTCTTTCCATTCTTCCTTTTCACATTAACTAAGCAATGTAATTTTTACTTAAGCTTCTTCCACTTGTATCAATACTACGCTTCTTTCTGGTAAAAGCTCTTCTAAGTTTAGGCTTATCGATTCAGTTTCGTACAACTTTTGAACACCTTCTTCTGTAACTTTGCTAACAACATACTTTCTTCCTTTAGAAAATCCGTAGTCTTCAAGATTTATATTGTAAGCAACAGGCTGAGGAGTTGAAGATATATTAGTAATAAAGATTCCAAGTGTGCCATCGTCTGCCTTCCAAATCGAAGACATCACTAGGGGAGTAGTAGTCTTAACTGAGCTTCCAATAAATTTCCAAAGAAGAGTAACTTCTGGAACTGGTGTATTAGACTTTGGAGGACGCATCATTCTAGACTCAAAAAATTTTAGTCCAAGCTCACGATACTTAGCAAGCTTTTTAAGGTATTCTGCTTCTTGTTGATATTTCTCTTCAGTAAGTTCATAAAGACTAAACCAACCAAGTTGAGCGCCAAAGATAAACATTTGCCCCACTTTTGCAGCAAAAGAAATAGGATTCTCTAGGTCTTCCTTATAAAAAGTTCTGCCAAAAGTAAGAACCCACCCTCCGTAAACTGCTGGAAATATTGGAACCAAGTTGCCTTGAAAGCTGTGCCAAGTTAGTAAACCATCGAGATAATTGATGAAGCATTCAGCATTATACTCACTAGTAAGAAACGCATCATATTTACTAGCTTTTGCATTGCTTCGTGCTCTTTTCAAAAGTTTTTGGTAGCCTTCAGCCCAATAGTATCCGCCACCTAAGGAATGGCCATGCATTCTATCAAAGCATAGTTTAGCGTCGGCAGCCGCTATCTGGTCTATATAGACACCGTCAACTCCAAATTCTTCTACCAATTTTGTTACTATTTGAGTGATTTTGTTTTGCCAATACTCAGTGTAAGGACACATAACAATCATTTTTTGTCCAGAACCATAAACTTCTACATATTTTTGAAGAGTGGGGGCATTAATTCGTGGAGCACTTTCCTTTGCACAGTACTTTTCTGCATCATCCACACGCCAAGTTTTACAATTTATATCAAATATTCTACCATTGATGTAAGGCATAACTTTTACACATTCTTTTTGTAATCTTCTTACAGCTTCTTTAAAACCTTCTTTAGCTGGAAAATACTCCGGATAATCTGTGTCAAAGGGTATATTGTGCCAATTGTACCAATGAAGAGCTATAGGTACTCTAAAGAACTCTTTAAACTTTAATACTTGAGGCACAACTTTTTCTGGATCTCCATTTGTATCAGGACCTGGAAGTAACCAAATCGCCACTTTCCTAAAGCTCTCAGAAACATCACGTTTCCTTAAGCTTCCTTGTTTACACCATTCTGCATTTTCCAGTACCCAACTTCTATACAACTGCGCCGCATCATACCAGTCTCCTTTAAAGATTCCTACGACTGCATCGTAGGGCATTTCGTAAGCTTGTTGTACTGTGCTCATGCCCTCTGGGAAATTTATTAGCATGAAGGAGGAGCTGGGCAAATGTTCAACGAGAGTGCCCGAGTAAGTGTCAGGTTCAAAGACAAAACGTTTGTAATACGCTTTTGGGTCATGGGCTGCAAAGTATAAACCACTTTCTTCGTGGGTGAACGCCATAAATTGCATGGAAAAATTCCAACCGCATGGATATGTAAACTCAGTTCTGTCTTTTATCTCGTAAGCGTGAAAGAGCCGCCCAAACCCCCAGGGCAAGATCAAAGTATCGTGCAAGGTGTCTTCTCCATGCGTTGGCCCTATATTCTCAAGTATAGGGAAGGTAATTCTCCACAGGCCAACCTTTTTGCTTCTACTGGCTAACTTTATTCGCCAGTATGAAAGAGGATCATTTCTTTTAACTTTTACAGTAACTTGCACATCAACTACTTCTTTTTCATCAGCAAGACTTATACTAACCCAGTTGAACTGAATTGTTAAACTACCTTCACGACCTTCTTCAATTTTATAAAAGCGCTTACAATCAGTTTTGTTATTAACTATGTACGCTCGTCCACCTGAGTCTCTAAACTCTGCTTGCCAAAGTGTTG
>Ga0080004_1140609_pt1 | contig 57254 bp, 63 predicted proteins | sample WasSprMetagenome_FD_69207 | JGI IMG/M metagenome (GOLD analysis project Ga0080004, IMG submission 69207) | Sulfidic aquatic microbial communities from Washburn Spring, Yellowstone National Park, USA - WS (SPADES assembly) (version 2) | ecosystem: Environmental > Aquatic > Thermal springs > Hot...
AAGAAGCTGAAGGCGGTGGCGGTGAGGGGACACGGGGGGGTGGGGGTGGCGGATCCCGAGAGGGTTTCGGAGGTGGTGAAGAGGATGTACGAGGTCTGGAGATCCGAGCCCTTCGTGCGCTCCCTGCACCTCTACGGGACGGACGCCATGACCTCCTTCACCAGCGGCATCGCCGCCTTCCCCACCAGGAACTTCCAGAGCGGGTGGTTCGAGGAGTGGGAGAAGCTTTCCGGGCCCACCCTCTCCAAGACCCTGCTGGTCAAGAAGGTGGGATGCTTCGGGTGCCCCATAGCCTGCGGCAGGGTTTCCCTGGTGAGGTCCGGCCCCCACCGTGGGATGGTGGTCTGGGGTCCGGAGTACGAGCACGTGAACACCTTCGGGGCGGGGTGCGGGAACTCCGACCTGGAGACCGTCTCGGTCTGCCACCAGCTGGTGAACGAGTACGGGATGGACGGGATAACCTGCGGGAGGGCGATCTCCTTCGCCATGGAGTGCTACGAGAAGGGGATCCTGAAGAAGGAGGAGGCGGACGGGCTGGACCTCAGCTGGGGGAACAGGGAGACCCTGGTGGAGCTGGTGAAGAGGATAGGGGAGAGGAGGGGCATAGGGGACCTGCTGGCGGAGGGGACCAGGAGGGCCGCCCAGAGGCTGGGAAGGGGGGCGGAGAGGTACGCCATGCAGACCAAGGGGCTGGAGTACGCGGGTTACGAGCCCAGGGGGATGAAGGGGATGGCCCTGACCTACGCCCTGGGAAACAGGGGAGGATGCCACATCACCACGGGCATGCTCTACCTGGACATAGGAACCATGACCTGGATGTACCCGCTCGACTCCCCCCTGGATCCCCAGGTCCTGGACCTGGAGAAGGTCAAGGCCGAGGTGGCGCTGGAGAGGAGGTACACGGTGGTGGAGTCGGCCGTGCTCTGCAAGTTCTTCGCGGGCATCGTCTTCACCCCCGAGATGATGGCCTCCTCCCTCTCCGCCGTCACGGGGTGGGAGATGGACGCGGCGGAGGTGGACCGGCTGGGGGAGAGGATCTGGACCCTCCAGAGGCTCTTCAACGTGAGGGAGGGAATAAGCCGGAAGGACGACACCCTGCCGGACAGGTTCTTCACCGAACCCCTCCCCGACGGCTTCTCCCAGGGGCAGGTGCTGGACCGGAAGACCTTCGAGGAGATGCTGGACGCCTACTACGGGATGGTGGGGTGGGACAGGAACGGCATACCCACCAGGGAGAAGGTCAGGGAGCTGGGCCTGGAGGAGCTACTGGCCTGAGGCCCTCCACCTCTCGATCTCCTTCTTGAAGAAGCTTCCCCTGGCCCTCCTCTTCTCCTCGATCCTCCTCTTTATGGCCTCCCTGTCCTCATCCCTTATCTCCACTATCCTGGTGAGGAGGGGCTCCTCCGAGGGCTCCAGCATCCAGTGCCTCTCCGTGATCTTCTCCATGAGGTAGTAGTCCCTCCTGAGGGCGGTGAGGGGGGAGAACTCCCTGATGAACCTGAGCTGCTCCGGGGTGGGGAGGGGCGCCACCTTCACCCCGTCCTCCGCCACCTTCAGGTCCCACGGGATCTCCTTCCTTATCTCCTCCACCGAGACCCAGGGGTACCTGGCGTCCAGGTACATCTCCTTGGTCTCCGGGTGGAACCTGAAGATGGCCTTCTTGGTGATGAGGGCCTCGGGCCCTCCCGGGAGACCGGCCTTCCTGCGGGAGTCCCCCCCGTCCAGCCAGCCCGGGGTGGTAACGTAGTCCAGCTTCTCCACGAACCTGCCCCCGGCCATGGTGATGAGCAGCCTCTTGGAGAAGCTCCCCACCTCGTGGGCCCCCCCGCTCCCCGGAAGCCTCAGGACGGGGCTGAAGTAGTCCCCCACCACGGTGGTGTTGATGTTGCCGTACTTGTCTATCTGGGAGCACCCCAGGATCCCCACGTCCACGAAGCCCCTGGAGAGGATGCCGAGGAAGACCCCCGCGAAGTCCGTGAGCATCAGGCAACCCCTGGTGGCCGTCAGGTCAGCGATGTGCCAGGGCGGCCGGTAGGGCTCCGAGCCGTAGATCCCTCCCTCCATCAGGATCCTCAGGTTGGGGGCGAAGAACTTCTTGGCCAGGCAGGCGGCCACGATGGGGTGCCCCTGACCCACGAAGGCTATCTCCCCGTCCCTGAGCTCCCTGGCCAGGGAGTAGGCCAGCATCTCCAGGGGGGTGATCCTGATCTTCAACCCTCCACCTCCCACTCCACCATCTCGGAGATGGACTGGTCGAAGAAGCTCCAGTCTATCCCCCACCTCTTCATGTCACCCTCGAAGGTGGATCCCAGGTTCACGGTGTCCGAGAGGTACTTCTTGGCCCTCAGGCTGTTGAGCTTCTCCATCCCGAACCTCTCGATGTAGTGCTCTATGTACTCCTTCCGGTTCTCCACCCCGAAGATCCACTCGTCCATGAAGCTCTCCATCATCTTCCTGGTGAGCAGCGCGTACCAGATGAGGAGGAAGGGCTCGTCCATGTCGTAGTATCCCAGGCACTCCATGGGATGGGCTCCCCACTCCTCGTGAACTATGGCGTTCACCCTGAACTCGGGGAGGAGGGTGAGGAAGGGGGACCTCCTTATGTTCTCCTCCTCCACTATCTCCTCCACGCTGGCGATGATAACCTTGCTCGCCAGGGCCGCGTAGACGGTGTCTCCCAGGGGACCCCACAGCTGCACGTTGCCGTTGACGTCGGCGCGCTGGGCGTGGATAAGGGCCACATCGGGGTTCAGGGGGGGGACCAGCACCACCTTCTCCCCCGGCCTGAAGGGGTTATCCACCACCCTGAGCTTGTTCTCCCCCTCGAAGCTCCTGATCCTCGCTATGTCGCTGAGGAGGAGGGAGTTTCCCCTCACGGGGAAGAAGGGCAGGCCCCAGGCCCCGGCCAGCAGCCTGGCGGCCACCGTCCAGTTGGTGTAGTCCTCTATCTCCACCTTCTTCTCCTTGAGCAGCTTGTCGATGGGGGAGTAGTAGGAGGTGGGGGACATGCGGAGGTGCCAGGAGGTGAGGATCCTCCTCACGCAGCCGGCGGCCAGGAGCTGGTCGGAAGCCATGAAGCCCGAGGACTTTATGAGGTAGAGGTCCCTCTTCCCCTGCCTTATGACCTCGTGTACCAGGGCGAAGGGCTCGGAGGTGGCGAAGTTGGCCAGCGTGAGGCTGCAGCCGTCCCTGACAAACTTCTTAACGGCCTCCCTGGCCGTCATCAGTTTGTCGGGCTCCCTCAACCTAACACCGACCTACTCCGGGAAGACCTTGCCTGGATTCATGATGTTGTTGGGATCCAGAAGCTTCTTCACCTTGTACCAGAGCTCACCCATGCATCCCTTCAGCCTGGGGATGGTGCTCTCGTAGACGCCCGGGTAGGGCCTGAACCAGCAGTAGATCCCCAGGTCGATCATCTTCTGATACATGATCTCCGTGAACTTCTTGATCTTCTCCGTGTTCTGCGGATCCGTGGAGTCCCAGAAGCTGTCGAACTCGTAGTAGGTCAGCTGACCCACGTAGGGATAGGCGGGGATGCCCACGATGGAGAGCTCCTCCGTGATGCCCAGCTCCCTCCAAATCTTGAGGGCCTCAAAGTAGTACTTGTCGAACCTGTCCAGGGGACCCCACCAGGCCAGGGCATAGTAGTTCCCCAGCCTGAACCACCTGAAGATCCTGCGGGCCGCCTTCAGCTCGTCCTTCAGCATCTTGGACATGAGCACCACCTCCCTGCCCTCGTCTATGTTGTCCCAGTGCTTCTTGATCTCCTTCTCCACCACCGACCTCCCGTACTTAACGAACTCCCTGGAGCCCTCGATGGAGCCCAGCACCACCCAGTCCCCCAGCGTCCCCTTGAAGGAATCTATGTCCTCCCTCTTCTCCACCATGGTGATGGCCGCCGCCACCCAGTGCAGGATCACCCCGAAGGTTATGACGGGTGGATCGTGCAGCATGAGATCGTGCATGAAGGCCATCGCCCGGCGCAGGGGTCCCTCCTCCGGCTCCCCCGGCCTCTGGGTGAAGCCGCACATGAACATCTCCTGCCGCTCCGGCAGGGGGTAGAGCCTCACCGCCATCTTGGTCACCACCCCCATGATCCCGGGCTGTCCCTGGAAGAGGCCGGCCCAGTCGGGACCGAAGTACCTGAAGTAGGGGCCCACGTTGGGGAAGGCCGCCGCCCCCGTGTAGAGGATCTCCCCGGTGGGCAGCACCACCTCCATGCCCAGGACCTGGTCACCCGTGTGGCCGTACCTTGGGCCTATGTTGGAAACCCCCCTGAGCAAGCAGTTGGAGAGCATGTTGACCGTGGAGGGGGCTCCGGGGATGATGGGCCTGAGCCCGTACTTCTCGGCCTCATCCGCCAGCCTGGCGCAGCTCACTCCCGGACCTATGATGGCCGCCCTGTTCTTGGGGTCTATCTCCAAGTAGTCCATCCTCTTCAGATCCAGCATGATGCCTCCGTGGTGGGGTATGGTGAGGCCCCTGATGTTGGTGTTGCTGCTCACCGGTATCACGGGGATTCTGTACCTGTTGGCCAAGCGCAGGATCTTCTGGACCTCCTCCACCGTCTTGGGTCGGACCACGTAGTCGGGCATGTGGGTGCCGGCTATGGGCCAGTGCTGGTCCCTGGAGTAGGGAATGAGCAAGGCGGGGTCAGCGGAAGCGTGCTCGGGCCCCACGATGTCCTGCAGGAGCGCCAAGATCCTATCCTTCTGAACACCCGCTTCCATGCTATCTCCTCAGCCTCTCCTTTACGGTGTGGACCAGGGGAAGGAGGTCCTCCCCTCCCAGGATCTCCCTCAGCCAGTCCGTGAAGTCCGCCCTACCCATCAGGAGGAAGCCCCTCATGGTGGCGGGCATGGGATAGAGGGCCGCCCTCTTCCTTATCTCAAGAAGATCGTAGTTGAGGGTGCACTTCGCATCCAGGTTCTCATCCGGTATGGCCATGCCCTCCTCGAAATCCTTCAGGTAACCTACCCCGGTGAAGAGCTTATAGCTTTTGTCCTTCCGGATGGGATCCACTATCTCCGCCGCGGAGACGAGAGCGGTGGGGTTCTTCCAGTAGACGCTCTTTCCCTTCATGACCTCCCTCAGGGGAGTGCCCGTGGTGGGATGGGTGAGGTTCAGATCCAGCCTCTGGTAGTCGGTCACGTAACCCTCATCGAACCTTATGAGGTAGGAGAAGATGATCTCGTTGGACTCGTTCAGCACGTGGCAGGCCATCTCGGCCTTCATGCCGAAGAGGGTCCTGGCCTCCGCCGCCCCCGTCCTTATGAGGCAGGGAAGGTAGGGGGAGAAGGCGATGTAAACCACCGTGTCACCTGAAAGCTTTCCAGCGCGGACCTGAAGGGCGTTTTCCTTGTTATCTATGGCCCTCCGCTCTATTTCTTGGATCAACTCCTGCTCCGTCAGCGGCATCCTTCCTCCTTCACCCCCACCTTTATAAATTTATCGGATTACTTTCCTTTTCGTCAATAAAAAAAGGCGTTCATTTTCCTCTTTGTGCCTACTTTCAAACACTTAAAGCGAAATACTTATAAAGAGGAGGTCCCCTACCATTCTTGTGCCTCCGAAAACAGAAACGATAAAGAAGTGGCATCAACTGAGCTACCTTTGTGCCCACTGCAGAGCCTGCACCGTGGGTGACTATCACAAGCTGGGCAGGGTGATGAACAACTGCCCGAGCGGGACCTACTTCGGACACGAGGCCTTCTACTCCTACGGCAAGATGGAGCTGGTGAGGGGGCTGAATGAGGACATCATCACCCAGCCCACCAAGGCTCTGCTGGACGTGGTCTACGCATGCACGCTCTGCGGCTCCTGCTCGGTGAACTGCAAGGATCACTCCGGGCTGGGGTACAGGGCGGAGGACACCGTGAAAATCATGGAGGACCTGCGGGCCTACCTGGCGGAGATAGGCTGGGGGCCCCTGCCCGTCCAGGCCAAATACGGGGAGAGCGTGAGGACCAACCACAACCCGTACTACGAGCCCTCCGAGAAGCGGACCGCCTGGGCCAACGGGAGCAAGTACCCCAGGAAGGCTGAGACCCTCTACTTCGTGGGATGCACCGCCTCCTACAGGCAGCAGATGATAGCTCAGTCCACCGTGCAGATCTTCAAGAAGCTGGGGATAGAGTTCGCCCTCCTGGGGGAGGACGAGTGGTGCTGCGGCTCCCCCCTGCTCCGCACCGGGCAGAGGAAGCTGGCGGAGGAGGTGGCTAAGCACAACGTGGACGTGATAAAAGACTCGGGGGCCAAGAGGGTGGTGACCTCCTGCGCCGGCTGCTACAAGACCCTCAAGCTCGACTATCCCAAGATGTTCGGGTTGAAACCCGAGTTCGAGATCATGACCACCGCGGACCTCCTGGATTCCCTGCTGAGGGAGGAAAAGCTCCGCTTCTCCCGACCCCTGAACCTGCACGTTACCTATCACGATCCCTGCCACTCCGGAAGGCACGTCTCCATCTACCTGCCCGAGCTGGAGAAGGAGAAGGTGTTTGAGCCCCCCAGAAACGTCCTGAAGGCCCTGCCTGGGGTGAAGCTCACGGAGATGCCCCGCAACAGGGAGCTCTCCTGGTGCTGCGGGGCGGGAGGTGGGGCCAAGTCGGCCTATCCCGACTGGGCCATCTGGACCGCCACGGAGAGGCTCAAGGAGGCCCAGGAGACGGGGGCCCAGGCCATCGTATCCACCTGCCCGTTCTGCCGCAGGAACCTGAGCGATGCCGTGGAGGCCTCCAAGACACCGCTCCAGGTCTACGACCTGACGGAGCTGGTGGCCCAGGCCCTCTGAACAAGATCCCTTTCAGGGCGCCACGGGTTCTTCCTTGAGATAGGGATTACCGCACTTGGGACACTCGGGCTCCTTGACCGCCTCCTCCGGAGATCCTATCCAGGTGCACTTGGGGCACTGCAGCTTCCCGTCCCTCCTCTTGAGGAGGCGGAAGAGCTTCAGGTGGCCCGTGCCGCAGTCGGGACAGATATAAACTTTCACCGTTTCCTCTTCCCGTCCTTTCCAACCGCAGGAAGTGCACTCCATCAAAAGCTCCACCTCACTTCTTCCCCACCGGACAGGCCAGCATGCACTCGATGCAGCAGGGGAAGTCCATCTTCTTCCTCTGCCACTCCTGGTAGACCTTTATGAAGGGGTATTTGGCGGTGTACTTGGGTACCATGACCATGGCGGTGGGTCGGGCGCTTATCCACTCCTCCGGGGGTATCTCGATCTTGGAAAGCATCAGCCAGCCCTGCGTTCCCCACAGGCACCGGTTGAGCTCGAAGTTGTAGGGGGGCATCTTCTCCCTGGTCAAAGCCTGGGTGGGGCAGGCCTCCACACACTTGAAGCAGGCCTTGCAGGTCTCCTCGTAGATCTTTCCGGCCAGCTTGGGGCCATCGGGCTTGAGGGGAGCGTTGGTGATCACGCTGCCCAGCTCCACCCTGGGTCCCCACTCGGGGGTGATGAGCAGATTGCTGACGCCTATGTCTCCCAGACCCGAGATCTGGGCCAGGTACCTGTGGGAGAGAAGGCAGCTCACCCACCTCCTCTCATCCACGGGGAGGTTGGCCTCCAGGGGGGTGGCCTTGTACCCCCTTTTCTCCAGCTCCTTGGAGAGGGCGAGGGCTATCTCGTTGAGCTTCCTGAGGAGGGCCTCCCTCACCGAGGCGTAGGAGGAGAGGATGACGAAGAAGTCATCCTTGGAGAACTCCAGGGCCCCATCGGGGTACTTCAGGCATATGGAGATCACGGTCTTGGCGTCCTTCATGAAGGAGAAGGGGGAGGCAAAGAACATGGGGGTCTTATCCGCCCTGTCCGCCTCGCCCACCCCCACCTTGTCCGCACCCAGGCTGAGCGCCAGCTTCTTTATTTCCTCCGTCAGAGCCTCGTCGTAGGCCATCAGCCTCCCTCCTGCAGGGCCGCCCTCTCCGTCCTCACCATCAGGTCTATTATCTCGTCCGGGTCCCCCACGGCCTGGATTTTTCCGTGCCTCATGTAGACCGCCCTGTCGCACGCCAGCTTCATGAAGTCTATGTCATGGCTTATAATCAGATAGGTTTGGTTCAGAGCATCCCTGGCGCTCCTTATGCTCTTGGCGATCTCCACCCTGGTGATGGGATCGGCCGTCCCGGTGGGCTCGTCCAGCAGGACGAGCTTGGGCTTCTTCATGAGGGATCTGGCTATGCAGACCCTGTGCCTCTCCCCCTCGCTCAGCTGGTCCGGGAACTTGTAGAGCAGGTAGTCTATCTCCGGATCCGTGAAGTTCACCGCCCTCAGGACCTCGTAAGCCCTCTGCGTCTTCACCTCCTCCGGCAGGGGCTCCGTGACCACCCCCGTGAGGTTCTCGAGGATGATCCTGCCGGCGTGAAGGGTGTACTCCTGGTGGAGGATGTCCATGTGGAGGGTGGCCCTCCCCCTCTCGTCCGGACCGGGTATGCCCATGTCTATCCACTCCTCCCCTATCCTTACGGAGATCTTGCCCTGGGTCACGGGCTTTATCCCGATGATCATGTGGGCCAGCGTGGTCTTCCCGCTCCCGCTCAGACCCACTATTCCGAAGACCTCCCCCTCATAGATTTCCAGGTCCACCCCATCCACCGCCTTGACCAGGCCCCTGTCGAAGGTGTAGTACCACTTCCTGACCCCCTCGCACTTCACCATGGGGCGGGTTCCCTTGAACCTCTGAACCTCCAGCTTTTCCACCTTCTCCATGAAGGCCCTGTAAACCTCATCCGAACTCCCCTTCATGACGGCCTCACCGTTCTCAATGAGGATGGCCTCCTCCGTCAGCATCTTTATGGCCTCCGGCCAGTGGGAGGTGAGCAGGAGGGAGATCCTGTCCTTCTCCACGGCCTCCTTCACCACGTCGGAGACCACCACGCTGGTTATGGGGTCCAGGGTTCCCGTGGGCTCATCCGCCAGGAAGAGCAGGGGATTCCTGGCCAGACACATGGCGAAGATGACCCTCTGCTTCTCCCCGCCGGAGAGGTCCCTGCCCAGATGCAGGAGCCTGTGCTGCAGCCTCACGCTGGAGAGAAGCTCCACCGCCCGGATATCCACCTCCCCCTCCGGGTACCCTATGCTCAGGAGCACCCTGCGGATGTTCTCCACGGCGGGGAACTCGCTGTAGAGGGAGAAGCCCCTCTGGGGCATGATGGCTATCCTGTCGTGCAGGGACTTCCCGATCCTGCTCTGCTTGTGGAGCTCCTCCCAGTAATTCACCTCCCTGAACTCCATCCTGGTGGAGCACTTGGGGCAGGGCTCACCCGCCTTGGAGGGGTACTCCACCCAGTGGCAGTTGGGGCAGTAGGCCACCCTGAAGATGATCTCCCCCGTGGTGGGCTCGTACTCGGGGATGCCCCTGATGGCCTGCATGATCACGGATTTTCCCTGGCCGCTCTTTCCCAGCAGCCCGAAGGTTTTGGCCTCCTTAAGGGTGAAGGAAATGTTTTTGACAACGGGAAGGCCGGGGGTGAACTCCTTGGTGAGGTCCTCTACTATCAGGAAATCCTCCGGCATCCTTCCCTTTTTTAATAGCGATATAAAAATTTTCCCATGCTTGCCTCCAAGCCCTCCCGCCGGGCCCGAAACCTCTAGCCGGGAGCCGGGAGGTCAATGGGTGATGTAGTTGGCAGCCCCGTTAAGCCTGTTCCTTAGCTCCACCAGCAGGTGGAAGAGGTGCCTCTCGGCCTCCTCCATCCTCATCTCCGCGGGGCAGAGCACCACCAGGGGATTGGAGCCCAGCACCCTAACCTCCCCCGAGAAGAGCCTTAGAAGCGCGGGGGGGAGGGGCAGCCTTCCCTCCTCGTCCAGCCTCCTCCTGAAGACCCTGATCCCCTTCATCACCACCCCTCTCCCCGAAAGCCTCCTTAAGCCTTGGGCCCAGAGAGGGAGGTGGCCCGAAGTTACGGCTACATCCTCTCCAGGAGGGGAATCCCCAGCAGGCGCATGGCGTTTCCCAGCACGACCTTGGTCCCCCTAACCAGCCTGAGGCGGGAGACGCGGAGCTCCTCGGTCTCCGCCTCCAGCACGGGGGCCACCTCGTAGAACTTGTTGAAGCGGAGGGAAAGCTCCGCCGCGTACCTGGCCAGAAGGCTGGGCTGCTTCCTCTCCGCCGCCAGGCGCACCGCCTCCGGGTACTGGGCCAGCTGCTTCAAGAGCTCCTTCTCCTCCCCCAGCTTGAAGACGGGAGGAAGGGTTCCTTTAATCCGCCCACCCGCCTTCCGCAGGATGCTGCAGGCCCTGGCGTAGGAGTACTGCACGGCCGGGCCGCTGTTCCTGTCCAGATCCAGGGCCTCCTCCCACTTGAAGACGATCTCCTTCTCCGGGGAGGTGCTCAGGAGGGAGAACCTAACGGCCCCCACCCCCACCCCCTCCGAAACCCTCCTGAGGGGGGTGCCCGCCGAGCGCTCCCCCATCAGCCTCTCCACCCTCGAAACGGCCTCCTCCACCACCTCATCCACCGTGAAGCCCATCCAGGTCCCCCTCCTCCCGGAGAATCTCTCCTCCGGAAGGCGCACGTGCTCGTAGGCCAGGTGATGGGAGTTCTCGAACTGCCTCTCGAGGCCGAGGGCCTTCAGGGCGAGGGAAACCACCCTCTGGGGGAACTTCTGCTCCGCCCCCACCACGTTGATGACCACGTCCGCTCCACCGAAACGCTTCATCACCCTCCCCCTCTGGGAGGTGGTGTAGGTCCTGGTGCCGTCCCTCCTCCTGGAGTGGAACCGGAACCTGAGGGAGGCCCTGGTGCAACCGAACTTCCAGAGCTGATAGGCGATGTCCCTGGCCGTGTAGACCGCCGTCCCGTCGGATCTGATCAGGACCTTCTCCTCCTCCCCCGGGAGGCGGAGGATCCAGGTGCCCAGCTTCTCCCCCTCCCCCCTGACCAGGTAGGGGGTTGCCTTGAACCTCTCCAGCACCTCCTGCAGCAGTCCAGACCTGACCAGATCGCTCTCCCAGACCAAGAGGTCGTAGCTCACCCCCAGCCTGTCCGTAGTCTGCAGGTTGGCCCTCACGCAACGCTCCGCCACCCTCCTGGCCTCCTCCGCCACCCTCTCCCCCCTCTCCAGCCCCCTCAGGACCTCCCGCACCCTCTCCTCCAGCTCCGGGCTGGTCTCCAGCCTCTGGTGGAACTCGGCGTACAGCCTGCCCAGGTGATGGTCGAACTTGCCCCTCATCCTCCCCCTGGCCTCGGAGAGGGCCACCAGGGTCTCGGCCATCTGCCTGCCTAGATCGTCTATGTAGTTGTGCACCTCCACCGTGTACCCCCTCTCCCTCAGCAGCCTGGCCACGGTGTCCCCCAGAACCGCGTTCCTGCCATGACCGATGTGAAGGGGCTTGGTGGGGTTCACGCTGGTGTGCTCTATGATCACCTTCTTTCCCCTTCCCTCCTCCCCCCTACCGTACCCCTCCCCCCTCCTCTCTATCTCCCGGAGCGTGAGGCTGGAGAAGGAGGGGAGGTGGAGGAAGAAGTTGAGGTACCCCCTCACAGCCTCCACCCTCTCCAGCAGTCCTCCGCACCTCACCCTGCCCGCCACCTCCTCCGCTATCTCTTGGGGAGGTCTTCCCAGCTTCCTGGAGAGCTCCAGGCAAACGGTGGAGCTCAGATCCCCAAGCTCCGGCCCAGGAGGCTGGGAGAGGGTCTCCCTCACCTCGCGGGGGGGCTCCAAGCCCAGCGAGCGCAGCCCCTCCTCCAGGGCTCCGGCTACCTCCTCCCTGAACCTACCCCAGGGGTCCATACCCATTTCCCTCTCCCTCCCCTCCCATAAGGATTGACCCGCAACTTCCAAGTATCCCGGCCTCCCTGGAAGGATGATGGAGGTCCTGCAGGTGGGGATCGACGACACGGACTCCAAAAGAGGCATGTGCACCACCTACGTGGGGGCCGTTACCCTAGACCGCCTCAGGGAGAGGGGAATCGAGGTGGAGGGCTTCCCCAAGCTCATAAGGCTGAACCCCATGTGGCCCCACAAGACCAGGGGGAACTGCGCGGTTTCCTTCACGGTGAAGGTCCCCGCCCCCTCGGTCCCGCTGGTCAAGAGGATCGTGCTGGACACGGTGGGCTCGCTGGCGGAGATGGAGGTGGAGACCACCAACCCCGGCGTGGTCTTCTACCCCTCCCCGGAGATCCCGAAGGAGCTGAGGGAGTACACCAGGAGGGTGATCCAGGAGGTGGTGGAGCTGGAGGAGGCAGAAAGCCTGGCCCGCGAAATAGGGGCTGAGGTTCACAAGTTCAAGCTGGGAAGGGGCGTGATAGGGGCCCTGGCCGCCATCGGGCACACCCTAGAGCGGGACTTCACCTACGAGCTGCTGGCCTACCGGGTCAGGGAGAACTGGGGCAAGCCCAGGAGGGTGGATCCCTCCTCCGTCCTCGAAATGGACCGCCTAACCTATCCCCAGACCTTCGACAACGTGGATAGGGAGAGCGGGGAGATCAGGATAACTCCCCACACCCCCTGCCCCGTCCTCTACGGCATAAGGGGGGAGAGCCCGGAGGTCCTGCTGAGGGCCCACCGCCTCCTCAGAACGCTGGAGCCCGTGGAGCGAATCGTGATCTACAAAACCAACCAGGGAACGGACGAGCATCTCAGGAGGTGCAGGGTTTCCGAGATCAGGCCCTACACCTCCGTGATCCTGGAGGGAAGGGTGGCGGGGGATCCCCGCGTCATTCCGGGGGGTCACGTGATCTTCACGCTGGAGGACGAGACGGGGCGGGTGGACTGCGCCGCCTACGAGCCCACGCGGAGGTTCAGGGAAGTGGTGAAGGCCCTCAGACGGGGGGACAGGGTGAGGGTCTGCGGGGGGGTGAGGGAGGAGCCCGGGATCCCGCGCACCATCAACCTGGAGAAGCTCTCCGTCCTAGAGCTGGCACCCCTCCTGAAGAGGAGGAATCCCCTCTGCCCCCGGTGCGGGAAGAGCCTGAAATCCGAGGGGAGGGGAAAGGGGTATTCCTGCAAGAGGTGCGGGGCTCACTTTCCCCAGGCCAAGCCGGAGCTCCTCCCGGTGGAGAGGAAGGTGGAGAGGGGAACCTTCGAGGTGCCCCCCAGATGCAGGAGGCACTTGGCCAAGCCCCTGGTCAGGGAGGTTCACAGGGAGTACTGATGAAAGCGAGGGTGATGGGCCTGGATCTGGCGGGAAAGCCCCGAAACCCCAGCGGGGTGGCCCTGCTGGGGGGGAGGCTGCTGCGCACCATGCTGCTCCACGAGGACCGGGAGGTGGAGGAGCTCTGCCTGAGGGAGGGGGTGAAGCTGGTGGCCGTGGACGCCCCCCTCTCCCTCCCGGCGAGGGGCTTCCGGCCCTGCGACCTGGCCCTCGTGAGGATGGGATTCAGGGTCTTTCCCCCGGCCTTCTCGGGGATGCGCAGCCTGACCCTGCGGGGCATTTCCCTGAGCAGGAGGCTCAGGAGGAGGGGAGTGGGGGTGATCGAGGTACACCCCAGGACCTCGGGCAGGATCCTCTTCGGCACCCCTAGCAGGGAGGAGTGGGCCAGGAAGCTGGCGAGGCTGGGATGGAGGGTGAGGGGAGGAACGGGGGATCACGAGCTGGACGCCTGCGTCTCCGCCCTCACCGGTTTCCTGCACCTGAGGGGAAAAACCCTGGAGGTGGGGGAGAACGGGATCGTCATTCCCTCGGTTTCCTGGGTTCCCTCTCCCTGAGGGAGAAGCGACAGAGGCTGGAGACCCCCACCCCTATCTCCTTGGCCACCCTCCTGAGGGGGAGCTTCACCCCCCTCTCCCTGGCGGCGTTGTAAAGCAAGGCGGCCGCCACCAGATGGGCCGGTTTTCCCTCCCCCTCCCTCCCGGCGCAGAGCTCGTGGGCCCTCCTCACCACCTCGGTGGGAAGGTTCAGCTGGGAGGCGAACCTGTCCACGTACAGGGCGGGGGAGGAGGGGGGAAGCTTCAGGTTCATCCTCCTCAGGATCATCTTCGTCACCCTCCTGAGCCCCCTCAGCGCCTCCCTTTCGGCCATCCCCTCCCTCTCCACCAGCACCTTGACCACCTCCCTCTCCGTCCTGGGTAGACCCCTCAACCTGCACACCGCGAAGACCAGGGAGGCCGAGACCAGGCAGGATTTCTGGCCCCTGGTCAGCCCCTCCTTTCTGCACCTGCGGTACAGGTGGCTTATCTCCCTCCTGATCTCCTGGGGGAGGGAGAGGTCCTCGCAAATCTTCTCCACCTGGATGAGGGCCTCCCTCAGGCTCTTCTCGTGCCACCTCACGGCCCTGGAGCGCTCCTGAAGGAAGCGCATCCTCCTCAGCCTAGCCCTCTGGTCCGGGGGGAGGTCCCTGCTCACCCTGAAGGTGGTCCCCAGCCCCAGATCGTGGAGGGACTCGTCCAGCCCTGAAAAGCCCGTGGGCTCCTCCTCCGAGTAGGGCAGGCTCGGGTGAACGAGGTGCTCCATCAGCACCAGCCCGCAGGAGGTGCAGATCCTTTCCCCCCTCACGGAGTCCTCCACCACCCTGGAGCTCCCGCAGGAAGGGCACCTCATCCTCCCTCCTCCCCCCTCAGAAGGCTCCTGAGGTGCGCGGCCTCCTCCTCCCCCAGCAGCTCCCTCACTCCTTCCTTCTCCACCATCACCCTCAGGGTCTTGCCCACCTCCTCCTCCTGCAGCAGAGAGACCAGGCAGCGCTGGATCTCCGCATCCCCTCTGGCCACGGCCAGAAGCTCCCTGAGCTTTCGGTCCCAGGCCGAGCAGAGACAGCGGTGGAGGGCCCTCTCCGCCTTCAGCTCGCTCAGGAACCTCTCCCTCCAGGCCCTCTCGTAGGGAAGCAGCCCCTCCCTGCCGGTGTCCCCCTCCGTTATCGCATCCACCGCCACCGCCCCCGCCCTATCCCCGCACTCCAGCGCCAGCCGCAAACCGCTGGAGAAAACCCTAGTCTGGCACGCCGCCCCTCCCACCGCGATCACCCCTTCTCCGCAGGAGGGCAGGGAGGGATCCCCCAGACAAAACTGGCTCCTGGAGGAGGCCACCGGGACGGCCCGCCTGAGCCTTCTGGGGTTCTCCACCCCTAGGAACTCGTCCAGTGCCGCGTCCGGGTGCAGCCTGAGCCCGCTCACCCCAAACTGGGCGAACCTGCCACCCATGGGATAGACCCAAACCTTTCCTCCCGGGGCGAAGTAGGAGGTGAACCACATCTCCACCTCCCTGCCGGGGGAGGCGTTGGCCATGGTGTACTCGCTGACGAACATCATCTCCTCCCTCCTCCACCCGCCGAAACCTCTCCGGAAGATTCCTGATAGCTCCCATCCGCTACCGCTGGCATCTATCACCACCTCGCTCTCCACCTTCTCCCTCCACCCTCCGCTCTCCACCACCACCCCCCTCACCCTCCCCCCTTCCTGCAGGAACTCCTTCACGGGGCTTCCAAGCCATATCTCGGCCCCGGCCTCCGCGGCCTCCGCCGCCAGGAGCTTGTCAAGCACCTGCCTGTCCACCACCCTCCCCCCCGCCGGAAGGGTGAGGTCCTCACCCGCGGCGTGCAGGTGGAGGGAGTCCACCTTCGAAACCGAGGCCTCCCTGAACCCCAACCTCAGGAACCCCTCGGACACCCAGACGGGCGCCTTGGTGGGACCCCCTATCTGAGGCTGCAGTTCTAGGAGCAGGACCTTTCCCCCCTCCTTCGCGGCCCTCCTGGCCGCCGAGCACCCGGCCGGACCGGCCCCCACCACCACCACGTCGTAGCGCTCCACCAGCCCCCTTTTCTCCGGACCCTTTTATAAAAAGGAAACAAAACTCCACTCTTAGTAGAGGGGAAGCCGGAGCGGCTGAAATGAGATTCCTTACCGATGGGATGCTGGGGAAGCTGACGAGGTGGCTCCGCATGGCGGGACACGATGTGGTCTACGTGGGGGAGCTGGAGATTCCGGGGGAGAAGCAGGACCCCTATCTTCTGGAGAGGGCCAAGAGGGAGCGTCGGGTCCTTCTCACCAGAGACGTGGAGCTCTACCGCAGGGCCGGCAAGGGGGGAGTGAGGTGCCTGCTGATACGAGGAAGCAGCCTCCCCTCCCAGCTCCGGGAAATCTCACACGAATGCCGGCTGAGGATAGAGATAAATCCGGAGAAATCAAGGTGCCCGGTGTGCAACGGGGAGCTGAGGAGGAAGAAAAAGGAGGAGGTCAAGGATCTGCTTCCCCCCGGGGTGCTGAGGGGCAGGAGGACCTTCTGGGAATGCTCGGAGTGCGGCAAGGTCTACTGGCGGGGAAGCCACTGGGAAAACATCCTGAAAACCGTGGAGGAAGTGGGGAGGTGAGATCCTGAGACCCCTCACGCTTGAGGAGGGCACTTTCCTGGTGAGGCTCGCCAGGAGGGGAATAGAGAAGTACCTGCTGGAGGGAAGGCTGCTGGAGGAGGAGGCACCCGAAGAGCTGAGGAAGCCCAGGGGAGTCTTCGTGACCCTCCTCAAGGGGGAAGAGCTCCGCGGATGCATAGGCTTTCCCTTCCCCACCTTCCCCCTGGCGGAGGCCACGGTCAAGGCGGCCATCTCCTCGGCCTTCTCCGACCCCAGGTTTCCCCCCCTGGAGAGGGAGGAGATGAAGGAGGTTAGGGTGGAGGTGAGCGTGCTGAGCCCTCCCGAGCCCATCAGGGTGAAGGACCCCAAGGAGTACCCCCAGCACGTGAAGGTGGGGAGGGATGGGCTCATCGTGGAATGGAGGGGTTTCTCCGGGCTCCTCCTCCCCCAGGTGGCGGTGGAGTGGAACTGGGATCCCCAGGAGTTCCTCTCCCAGACCTGCATGAAGGCCGGGCTGGGGGCGGACTGCTGGCTCAGGAGAGATGTGAAGATAAGCAGGTTCACCGCCCAGATCTTTTCCGAGGTGGAGCCAGGGGGGAGGGTGGAGGAGCGCCAGCTTCTTTAGCGCTCAGAGAAAATCCAGGATCAGATCCTCCCTCTCCGCACCCAGACGGCGCAGCAGGGTGAGCTGCCACTCCACCGCCCCCACCTCCTCGGGGTGGTGAGCATCCGTCCCCACGCTCAGCTTCACCCCCCTCCTCAGGCACTCCTGCAGGAACTCCCTGTCTGGGGCCCGGTACTTGGAATTGAGCTCCACCGCCACCTCCGCCTCCGCCAGCTCCTCGACGAACTCCTCCAGCTCCTCCCTGGCAATCCAGGGGAGGAGGGACTTGTTGTAGTAGAGGGGATGAACCAGGATCCTGAAGGCGCGGGACCGCAGGGCCTCCCTCACCGCCCTCAGATACTCCCCGGCCTGAGCCCTGCACTCCTTGGAGTTGAGGTAATGGACCCCGGCCGTGACCAAATCCAGCTGCCTGAGGATCTTCTCCTCCAGGTCGAGGGTCCCGTCGGGGCTTATGTTGCTCTCCACCCCTCCCAGAATCCTGAACCCGCTCTCCTCACGCATCCTTCTCACCTCCTCGGAGAGCTGCAAGAGCTTGGGAGAATCCGCACCCACGCTCAGACCGGGACCATGGTCGGTGAGGGCCACCGCCTCCAGACCCCTCGTGAGAGCCGTCTCCAGAACCAGCTCGGGGGAGGAGGAACCGTCGGAGTAGAGCGTGTGGACATGGAAGTCGAACTTGGGCACCATCAAAGAAAAAGGAGGGGGAGACCGTTTATTCTTACCGCAGGACCCCTTCTGGGGAGGGATAGAAGGATGCTACCTCCAGAAGAACCTCCTCTTCTTCGCGGCCCTCCTCTTCCTCCTGCTGCGCTTCCTCCTGGGCCTTCTCCTGACCCTTTTCCTCGGTTTCCTCCTCGCCCCTATCAGGGAAGCTGGGATCCGCGAAAGGTTCTTCTCTATGGCGGAGTAGACCGCCTCGCTGGCCAGCTTCAAAACCTCCCTGGGAACCCCGCCCGAGAGCCTGTGGATCCTCCTGAGGCTGGCGGGGGTGAAGGGCAGGAGAGAATTCCCCCTGGGCTGGCTCTCCCCCCTGGCCCAGGCCATGCGCAGGAGGATCAGCTCCTGAACCTCCTCTAGGGAGAGGGGCTTCATCTCCAGCATGTACCTCTTCCTGCTCAGCAGGGAGGGCACGTGCTCCTGCAGGTATGCCAGGATCTGATCCTTCCTGCCATTCAGGACCCAGCTGATGTTCCTCAAATCTGCCAGGGCCCTTATCATCTCCGCCACCTTCACATCCAGCTCGGGAAACTCGTCCACGAAAACCACCAGCTTGCTCTCGGGATAGCTCTGGTGCCACCGGTAGAACTTCTCAAACTCCTCGGTGAGGTCACCCCCCGCTTCCATCTCCAGCCTGCTGAGGAGAACCCTCAGCATCTGCTCGGGGGTCTGGATGGACTGGGCCGGGATGAAAACGGTGAGGAGATTCGGATCCCTCAGGGGAAGCACCTCGGAGAGGTACCTACAAAGCGTGGTCTTTCCCATCCCCAGATCCGAGACCACGAAGGTCACGAGATCCCCCTCCCTTATCAGGTCCACCAGCTTCATGACCTCCTCCGTCTGGTGGGGCACCATGAGCTTGGGATGGGGGAGGGGATCCGTCTGGGAGAAGGGAAGAAACTTCCACCCCCACCTCCTAAAAAAGGCGGCCTTCCTCCGCTCAAAGGAGTCTATGCCGAAGTCCTCCAGCCCCCCCTTCCTTCCCGTCCTCACAGCTTGCATCTGATCCTCACCCGGTAAATCCCCCTCTCCGGCTTCTCGAGCATGCCGTGCTGGATCATCCTCTCCAGGTACTCCTTAACCTCGCCGCTGGGAAGCATCACCCTGTCCACCAGCTCTTCCAGTTTGAACTCCCTCGCGTTGGAGAGAAAGGAAAGGATCCGGGCCAACCTCACGCGTTCGGAGGGGTTTTCAACCCCCAGTCTCTCGTAGATCTCAAACCTGGAGAGCTCCATCCCCTCCGCAGCTTCCTGGGGCGGGGGTGGCTCCTGGCTCTGCGCCTTCTCCCCCTCTTTGAGGGAGAGAAGGGCCTTTTCGAACTCCTCCTTGAGCCTCCCCACGTAGCCCCAGAAGGCTTCGGGGTCCTTTTCCTTCAGAACCTGGAGGAGCTTCATGAGGGTTTCGTCCTTGGGCACCGCCTCCCCCCTGTTGTACTTGTAAACCGTTTTGGAGTTCACCCCTATGGAGCTGGAAACCGGCCGGATCCCCATCTTCCTCACCATCTCCCTTACCATCTCCACCCGCATCTCCGACGGAACGAACCCGGCTATCTTCAAGTTGACGGCCTCCGGCCTACTCCGTAGGACGAAAGCCTACGCCTCCGTAGGTTTTTATCCCACACCCGTAGGCCTCCTTCCTACTTTTTGTAGGCTTTTTTTCCTACAAAAGTAGGCTTTCGGCCTACCCTAAAAAGCTTCCCCCGCTCCCTCCCCACCCCGCCCGAGAGGAGGGGAGGGGGATCGGATGCCCCTCCCCTCTTCTCCCCACAACTCCTCTCGTTTCCAAAAAATGGAAACATTATTAGGAAGAAGGAGGAATCCTTTTTGGGAACCAACATGGCCCCAAGGAACAGAGATTGGGGAAAAAAGAGCCTAGAAAATCTCCCTTTAGCCAAATTTCTCCTTGAAAAATCCTTTCTTGACGAAAAAACCCTTCAAATTCTTCTTCTCTATTACTCGGAAAGGGCCAGAAGCTTCGAGGAGATCGCCAGGAAAATGGGCATGGGGAGGTCGGGGGTCTGGAAAAGGTGGAGGAGGGGGGTGGAGAGCCTGAGGCGGGCCTTCTACACGCTGGAGCTGGCGCTCTACCTGGGCCTGCTGGAGGAGGAAACGGCGGAGCTGGTGCTGGAAGACCTCAGCGACTACCTGGATCTGCGGAAGGGGAGGAAAACGCCGGAGGAGGTACGCGAAAACCTGCAGAGGAGGATGCTCCAGGCCCTGAGGGGGGAGGGGGGAAAAGGTATTTAACAGGGGGAAGAGAGTTTTTCAAAAACAGCAGGAGGCAAAACAATGGCAGAAAACCAAAAGAAAAACGCCGCTGACAATGCTGTGTTCGTGGGGACCAAGCCGGTGATGAACTACGTGCTGGCGGCCATCACGCAGTTCAACCAGGGAGGCAAGGAAGTGGTGCTGAAGGCCAGGGGAAAAGCCATAAGCAGGGCCGTGGACGTGGCGGAGATCCTGAGGAACCGCTTTATCCAGGGCCTGGTCCCCAAGAGCATTAGCATCGGAACGGAAGAACTCCAGACCGAAAGCGGCGAAAAAATCAACGTATCTACCATAGAGATAGTTCTCGGAAAGAGCTGAAAGGCTTTTTCCGAGATCTTTTTTTCTTTTTTTCCTCCGGCTTTTTTACCCCCGGGGCATAAAGGTTTGGTATGGGGCCCTACGATCTGGGTGGCTGGAGAAGAACCCACTTCACCTCCCAGATTACCCCCGAGCTGGAGGGAAGGGAGGTGGTGCTGATGGGGTACGTGGGGGCCCTCCGGGACCTGGGGGGGCTGAGGTTCCTCACCCTGCACGACCGGGAGGGTTTCGTTCAGGTGACCGCTCCTCGAGCCAAGGTCAGCGAGGAGGTTTTCAGGGAAATGGGCCAGCTTTCCCCCCAGTCCTGCGTGGCGGTCAAGGGGAGGGTGGTCCTGGCCAGGCAGGCCCCGGGTGGGGTGGAGGTCATACCCTCCGAGCTCAGGCTCCTGAACCCCGCCCTCTCCCCCCTTCCCCTGGAGCCCACCGGGAAAATCAAATCAAACCTGGACACCCGACTGGATTCCCGCCTCCTGGATCTGCGCCATCCCAGGCAGCTGGCCATCTTCAGGATAAAGCACGAGATCGTGGGCATCGTTCGCCGTTTCCTGGCGGGAAAGGGTTTCTTGGAGGTGCAGACCCCCAAAATAGTGGCCACGGCCACGGAGAGCGGGGCCGCCCTCTTCCCCGTGACCTACTTCGACAGGGAGGCTTTTCTCAGCCAGAGCCCCCAGCTCTACAAGGAGGTGCTGACCGGCTGCTTTGACCGGGTCTTCGAGATAGGGCCCATCTTCAGGGCGGAGGAGCACGACACCCCCAGACACCTCAACGAGACCACCTCCATAGACTTGGAGGCCGCTTTCGTCACCCAGGAGGAGGTGATGGAGATCCTGGAGGAGATGCTGGTGGAGATCTTCGCGGGTATCAGGGAGAAGTGCAGGAGGGAACTCCAGGTCCTGGAGAGGGAGCTGGAGGTGCCGGAGAGGCCCTTCCCCAGGCTCACCTACGACGAGGCCCTGCGGAAGCTGGAGGGAGCCGGACTGAAGGTGAAGTGGGGCGAGGACCTCTCCACCCCAGCCGAGAGGAAGCTGGGGGAGCTGATGGGGGGACCCTACTTCATCACCGACTGGCCCACCTCCATAAAGCCCTTCTACATCCTCCCCAAGCAGGAGAGGGAGGAGATCTGCGAGGCCTTCGATCTCATGTACGGGGAGCTGGAGCTGGCCTCCGGAGGGACCAGGATCCACCGGGAGGAGCTGCTGGTGAGGAGGCTGAGGGAAAAGGGCCTCAGACCGGAGAGCTTCGAATCGCACCTGAGGAACTTCAGGTACGGCATGCCCCCGCACGCGGGCTTCGGTCTTGGTCTGGACAGGCTAACCATGGTGATAACCGGGGTGAGCAACATAAGGGAGGTGGTACTTTTCCCGCGGGACAGGAGAAGGCTGACACCCTAAGACCCCGCTACGTCTTCAGGGGAAGGCGCATCTCCATCAAGCTGGCCCACCTTCCCCTCCCCTCGGGGAAGAGGGTTTTCAGGGAGGTGGTGGAGCACCCTGGAGCCGTGGCCATCCTTCCCCTCCTAGACGAGAACAGGATCCTCCTGCTGAAGCAGTACCGCCCCGCGATAGGGAAGTGGATCTACGAAATACCCGCCGGAACGGTGGAGAAGGGGGAGAGCCTCCTGAGGTGTGCCAGGAGGGAGCTGGAGGAGGAAACGGGATACAGGGCGGGAAGGATGCGGAAGCTCTTCGAGATGTACCTCGCCCCCGGCTACAGCACGGAAAAGCTCCATTCCTTCCTGGCCTCCGAACTGCGCCCCTCCTCCCCCCACCGGGACTGGGGGGAGGAGATAAGGGTGGTGAAGACCACCCTCTCCGAGGCCCTGGAGATGATAAGAACCAATCGCATAGAGGACGCCAAAACCACGGCCACCCTGCTCTACTTCCTCTCCTTCAGGCACGCGGCCCTCTCCCCTCAGAGCAAGCCCAGCAGGAGCACGTAAACCGCGAAGAGCCCCAGGAAGACCAGCGGCAGCAGGTTCTGCATCCTGGTTTCAAACTCCTCCGCCTGCTTCACCCTCCCCCCCTCCACCAGCCTCATCGCCTGAACCGACACCATGAGGTTGTACAGGAAGAGGGTGTAGACCACCAGCATGATCCTGTCGAAGAGGGTGAGGTACCCCAGGGAGGGAAGACCGCTCAGGGCCGCCAGGTGGTAGGCCACCGCGGACATGAGGGTGGTCACGCATATCCCCACCCTTTGCCCGAAGTTCTTCACCGAAATGGAGAAGGTGAGGAGGGAGATCAGGGTGATGATGAGGATGGGGAAGAAGTATTTGAAGAAAGCCGAGATCTTGGCCCGGTACACCACGATCCCGAAGCCGAACTTGGAGTAGTTCTCGTCCGGGTAGACGTGCTCGTCCACGTAGAGCCTGAAGCCCTTCGCCTCCCATCCCGGAATCGCCAGGTTGGGATCCAGACCGCTCTCCTCCAGATCCGGCTCAAAAACCAGCTCCCGGACCCCCCGGTGCTTGTCCTCCAGCTCAACCGTGAGAAGATGCTCGTCGAAGGGGAAGCCCCTGAAGTTCAGGGACCCCACGTAGGTCCCCTTGATCCGGTACTCCAGGTAGTTCTCCTCCTGCCGGATGAGGACCATGCTGGAAGGAGCTCCCCGCAGGAACTCGATGTCGGGCCTCTCCCCCCGGTACTTGAACCAGAGGTAGAAGTCTATGGTGAAGGTCTGGGAGGGAACGTCCACCTTCTCGACGGCGTTGATCCAAACCCCCACCTTCACCACGGAGGGACCCTCCTGGGCCGCCGCCGGGCTGCCCAGGCCGAAGAGCAGGAGGGGAAGAAGCAGGGGCAGGAGGAAGGCCGCCTTGATCATTTCCTTTACTCCTCCTGGCCGGATTTATACTCTGGGCCCGCCCATCCGAAGATTTAATACTCTCTTCCCCAAGGAGGGTGATGCCCGCGGAGGAGAGGAAAGAGGTCCTGGAGAAGGCCGAGGAGCAGGGGGTTAGGTTCATACAGATGCAGTTCATGGACATCCTGGGGACCGTCAAAAACATCACCCTCCCCATCCAGAGGCTGGAGAGGGCCCTCTCGGAGGGAGTTTTCTTCGACGGTTCCTCGGTGCTGGGATACGCCACCGTGGAGGAGTCCGACATGCGCCTGGTTCCGGACCCCAAGACCTTCACCGTTCTGCCCTGGACCAACGACCACCTCAAAACGGCCTGCATGGTCTGCGATGTTTACGACCACAAGAACAACCGCTTCGAGGGTGACCCCAGGTACGCCCTGCAGAAGCTCACCGATAGGGCCAGGAAGAAGGGGTACCTCTTCAACACGGCCCCTGAGTACGAGTTCTTCCTCCTGCAGGAGGATGAGGGGGGGAGGCCCCTTCCCAGGCCCTCGGACTTCGGGGGATACTTCGACCTCATGAGGGACAGGGGGGACGAGGTCAGGAAGGAGATCGTCAGGCACCTGATCGAGATGGGGTTCGAGGTGGAGGCCTCCCACCACGAGGTGGCCCCGGGGCAGCACGAAATCGATCTGAGGTACGCCGAGGCCCTGACCTCCGCCGACAGGGTGATGATGATGAAGTACACCACCAAGCTGGTGGCCCAGAGGCACGGCCTCTTCGCCTCCTTCATGCCCAAGCCCCTCTACGGGGTCAACGGATCCGGCATGCACACCCACATGTCCCTGATGAGCCCCGACGGCACCAAGAACTTCTTCTACGACCCCCAGGGCAAGTACCAGCTCAGCGAGCTGGCCCTCTACTTCATCGGGGGCCTGCTGAAGTATGCGCGGGAGATGTGCGCCATCCTGGCCTCCTCCGTCAACTCCTACAAGAGGCTGGTCCCCGGGTACGAGGCCCCCGTCTACATCTCCTGGGCCAACAGGAACAGGAGCGCCTACATAAGGGTGCCCTCGGGAAGGGGGCTGAGGACCAGGATAGAGCTGAGGAGCCCCGATCCCGCCGGAAACCCCTACCTGCAGTTCTCGGTGATGCTGGCCGCCGGGCTGAAGGGGATAGAGGAAAAGATCTACCCCCCGGAGCCCGTGGAGAGGAACATCTTCAGGATGACCCCGGAGGAGAAGAGGGAGCTCCAGATCGAGCCCCTGCCCTCAAGCCTGGGGGAGGCGCTGGAGTGCATGGAAAAGAGCAAGCTGGTGAGAGAGGCCATCGGGGATCACCTCTTCGAGCACTTCCTCTACATCAAGAGCCAGGAGTGGGAGAACTACCGCTCCCAGGTGACCGACTGGGAGCTGCAGAACCTCCTGCCCATCCTCTGATCAAAGCCTTACGGGGATACCCCTTCTGGCCAGGTACTCCTTGACCTCCCTGATGCCGTGGGTCCCGTAGTGGAAGATGCTGGCGGCGAGGGCCGCGCTGGCCCCGGTGTGCTGGAAAACCTCGTACATGTGCTCGGGGGAGCCGCACCCTCCGGAGGCGATGACGGGGATACCCACCGCCTCGCTCACCGCCTTCGTCAAGGGAAGGTCGTAGCCCAGCGTGGTCCCATCCCTGTCCATGCTGGTGAGGAGGATCTCCCCGGCTCCCCTCTCTTCCGCCTCCATGGCCCACCTGATGGCATCCACCCCCGTGAACTTCTTCCCCCCGTAGATGGAGCACTCGAACCAGACCGGGCCCTCCGGGGTTTCCACCACCACCCTGTCCCCCTCTTCCCCCTCCACCCTCCTCCTCTTCGCGTCTATGGCCACCACGCAGGCTTGGCTCCCGAAGGTCTCGGCCAGCCTGGAGATCAGGGCCGGATCCTCCAGGGCCGCCGTGTTCACCGCTATCTTGTCCGCCCCAGCGTTGAACACCCTCCTGGCGTCCTCCACGCTCCTTATCCCCCCTCCCACCGTGAGGGGAACGAAAACCCTCTCCGAGGTTCTCTCTATCACGTGAACCATGGTCTCCCTCCTCTCCCTGCTGGCCGTTATGTCCAAGAACACTATCTCGTCCGCCCCCTCCAGGTAGTACCTCTCCGCCAGCTCCCAGGGCACCCCGGCGTACCTTATCTGCTCGAACTCGATCCCCTTCACCACCCTCCCCATGGGCACGGCCAGGTCGCAGTCCAGGCAGGGGATCACCCTCCTGCAGAGCATTCAGGTCCCCAGAAAGTTCCTCAGGACCCTGAGCCCAAAAAGGCCGCTCTTCTCGGGGTGGAACTGGGTTCCGAAGAGGTTCTCCTTCCAGACCGCCGCGCAAACCTCCGTACCGTAGTCGGACACGGCCACCACCACCTCCTCCGAGGGGACGGGGTGGTAGGAGTGGACGAAGTAGGCGTAACCCCCCTCCAGCCCCCGGAAGAGGGGGGAGTCCCTCACCCTCCTCACGTAGTTCCACCCCATGTGGGGAAGCCTCTCCCGGGTGGGGACCCTCCTCACTCTGCCGGCCAGCAGACCCAGACCCCTCACCCCCTCCGCCTCCTCCGAACCCTCGAACATCGCGTGCATGCCCAGGCATATGCCCAGGACCCGGGCCCCCTCCCCCACCCTCTCCCTGATCCAGGGGGAGAAGGGGGCCAGGCGCTCCATACCCCTCCCGAAGGCCCCCACCCCCGGGAGGACCAGGTGGTCCGCCCTCCCCTCCTCCCCCGGGGAGGTCACCAGGAAGGGATCCGCCCCCACCTCCCTCAGGGCGTTGCAGACGCTCCTGAGGTTGCCCATCCCGTAGTCCACCACGGCCACCCTCTTCCGCATCCCTTCTCCTGGTCCGCTGAACTATTTTTAAAAGGGAGGTCCGAAGTTAATCGATGTCCTCCAGACCCAGGTGGGCGACGGGACCCAGGGTGAGGGGACCCATACCCGGTCCCAAGGCCAGGGCCATCATCGAAAGGGACGAAAAGGTGATGTCCCCCTCCTACACCCGCTCCGAGCCGCTGGTGGCCGCCGAGGGATGGGGTTGCTACGTGAAGGATGTGGACGGGAACGTGTTCCTGGACATGAGCTCCGGCATGTTCGTCCTGAACTACGGTTACTCCAACCCCAGGCTGATCAGGGCGGCGAAGGAGCAGCTGGACAAGCTCACCCACTTCGCCGGGACCGACTTCTACTACGAGAGTCAGGTGGAGCTGGCCGAGCGCCTGGTGAGGATCACCCCGGGAAGCTTCCCCAAGCGGGTTTACCTGGCGAACTCGGGGGCAGAAGCGGTGGAGGCCGCCCTCAAGTGCATCAGGTGGCACACCCGCCGACCCAGGGTCATCTCCTTCCTGGGGGCCTTCCACGGTAGGACCTACGGGGCGATGAGCCTCTCCTCCTCCAACGTCCTGCACCACCGGTACTTCTTCCCCCTGGTGCCCGGGGTGAGCTTCATGCCCTACCCCTACTGCTACCGGTGCCTCTTCAAGCAGAGCTATCCCGGGTGCGATTTCCTGTGCGTGGAGTTCATCAGGGAGTACCTGAAGAGGGTCATACCCCCTGAGGAGGTGGCGGGGGTGATCATCGAGCCCATCCAGGGTAACTCGGGCTACATCATCCCCCCGCCGGAGTACCTGCCCATGCTGAAGGAGCTCTGCGAGGAGCACGGATGGATCCTGATAGCGGACGAGATCCAGACGGGGCTGGGCAGGAGCGGGAAGATGTTCGCCGTGGAGCACTGGAAGGTCGTGCCCGAGATCGTGTGCGTGGCCAAGGCCCTCTCGGGGGGAATAGCCCCCATAGGGGCCACCATAGCCAGCTCGGAGGTGATGGACTGGGAGCCAGGGGCCCACGCCTCCACCTTCGGGGGGAACCTGGTGGCCTGCGCGGCCGCCATAGAGGGGCTGAAGCTGCTGGAGGAGGAGGGGCTGGTGGAGAGGGCCAGGAAGCTGGGGGAGTTCTCCCTCAGGTACCTGAAGGAGATGGAGGAGGAGGTGCCCATCGTGGGGGAGGTCAGGGGGAAGGGTCTGATGCTGGCGGTGGAGTTCGTGCAGAAGAAGGAGAACAAGAAGGACGGGACGAAGGAGAGGGAGATGGTCATCAAAGCCACCCTGGAGAGGGGAGCCATCTTCTTCAGGGGGGGAAGATCCGCCATCCGGATAGCCCCCCCGCTCATCATCTCCCAGGAAGACCTGGAGAGGGGTCTCCAGATCCTGAGGGAGGCGGTGGAGGAGGTAGCCAGGAAGTGCTGATGCTGAAGTCCCACTTCGGGGTGAACCGGAAGGGACACCTGGTCTGCGGGGGGGTGGACACCGTCGAGCTCTGCGAGGAGTTCGGCACCCCCCTCTACGTGATGGACGAGGAGAGGATCAGGGAGAACTACCGCAGGTTCCTAAGGGCCTTCGGGAGAAGGAGGAGGGTGCGCCTCTGCTACGCCCTGAAGGCCAACTCCAACTCCGCCGTGGTCAGGGTCCTGGCCACCGAGGGGGCAGGCGCCGACGTCAGCTCCGAAAACGAGCTGAGGATCGCCCTGGGGGCGGGGATTCCCGGGGAGAAGATGGTGTTCAACGGAAACCTGAAGACGGAGGGGGAGCTGAGGCTGGCCCTGAGGCACGGGGTGACCATCAACATCGACTGCTTCCAGGAGCTGGAGGTGGTGGGAAGGCTGGCGGAGAAGACCGGGAGGGAGGCCAGGGTGAGCTTCAGGATCAACCCCGACGTGAAGGCCCCCACCCACCCCTACATAGCCACCGGTCTCAGGGAGAGCAAGTTCGGCTTCGACGTGAAGAGCGGGGAGGCCCTGGAGGCCTACCGCAGGGCGAAGGGGATGAGGAACGTGAGGATCGTGGGCATCCACGCCCACATAGGCTCCCAGATCCTGGACCCCTCCCCCTTCGTGGAGGAGGCGGAGAAGGTCATGGAGGTGGTGGCCCAGCTCAGGGAGCTGGGGATAGAGCTGGAGTTCGTGGACCTGGGAGGGGGGGTGGGCATACCCTACCGACCGGAGGAGAGGGAGGTGGATCTGGAGGAGCTGGCGCGGAGGGTGGTCTCCACCGTGGAGAGGGTGGAGAGGGAGAGGGGGATGCACGAGCACCTGCTGGTGTTCGAGCCCGGAAGGTACCTGGTGGGGGACGCCGGGATCCTGCTGGCCAGGGTGGAGTACACCAAGGAGAGGAAGGGCCTGCCGCGCTGGATCTCCCTGGACGCGGGCATGAACGCCCTCATCAGGCCGGCCCTCTACGGGGCCTACCACCACATAGAGCTGGCCAACAAGATGAACCTGGAGAACGACACCCTCACCAACGTGGCGGGGCCCCTCTGCGAGTCGGGCGACTTCCTGGGGAAGGAGCGCCTCCTTCCCAGGGCGGAGAGGGGGGACCTGGCGGTGATCTTCGACGTGGGGGCCTACGGGCTCTCCATGTCCAACCAGCACACGGCCAAGCCCAGGCCGGCCATGGTGATGGTGAGGAGGGGCAAGGCCGCCCTGGTGAGGAGGAGGGAGACCTTCAGGGACCTCACCAGGCTGGACCTCCTCCCACCCTGGCTCAGGTGAAATCACCCAGCGTGCGCTGCCTTATCCCTCGGGAGAGGTGCGGGGGGAGCTCCAGCCTCCCGTAGCGCCCCCCTCCCCCCGGAAGGACCTTCAGCTCCTGCCTGCGGAAGGCCAGGATGAGGGCCGCTACCTCCTCCCCCGCCACCCCCGCCACCTCCTCCGGCGGGGCGTCCACCAGCACCTCTATCTCCGACCCGAACCTCTCCACCAGCCTCCTCCAGGTCTCCCTGACGGCGGGATCTCGCACCCTCCCCCCCAGGGCCAGGGCGAGGATCTCGGCCAGGGGGGCCACCCTCAGGTAGGGGGGACGGTGGGGAGGGGAGAGGGGCTCCCTCCGGTCGGCCAGCTCGTTGACCCTGTCCCAGACCCCCTTCTTGATCCACCCACCGCAGTCCTCACACCTCCAGCCCAGCTCCCTCGCCCTCTCCAGGCTGAACTGCCTGAAGCACCTGGAACAGGCGGTGCGGTGGTACTTCCCCAGCCTGGGGTCGAAACCCACGTTCAGGCTCACCCTCCTTCCCTCCCTCCTCTCCACCGCCTTCCTGACCTCCTCGAAGGTGGGCTCCGGGATGTCGAAGCGGTTGAACTCCCTTCCCAGCCTCTCGGGCCAGGGGCTGTGGGAGTCGCTGTTGGAGAGGAAGGTCAGGCGGGAGAGCTCGGAGATGCGGTCCGCCATCGGCGTATCGGCGCTGAGGCCCAGCTCCAGGAAGGAGATCCTGTCGGCCAGGTCGGAGTAGCACTCCCTCAGGCTGTCGAACTCCTTGTAGAGGCTGGTCCAGGGGGTGAAGGCGTGAGCGGGCCCCACCAGGCACCCCGCCGAGAGGGCGGCCTCCGCCACCTCCGCCGGGGAGAGGAGGAGGCGCGGCCTTCCCTCCCTCTCCAGCCCCTCCGACTTGGAGGAAAACCTCTCCGCCAGCTCCTCCACGGCGGAAAAGGAGGGGAAGAGGAGGAGGTGGTGAACCCTCCTGTTGTCCTCCACCTCCCCGGTTAGGAGGAACCTGGTCCCGTACCTGGGATGCTCCAGGGTACCCTCCTCCACCTCCCTGAGCTTCTCCCTGACCTCCCTCCTCCAGAGGGGGTGCAGGATGTCCCCCGTCCCCACCAGGGAGAGGCCCTTGAGGGAGGCCTGCTGGGAGAGGAGGTCCACCTCCATCAGGGAGGAGGTTCCCCCCGAGTACCTGGAGTGCAGGTGCAAGTCCGCGGAAAAGCCCTTCCCCCGCTCCGGCATCAGAGAAAGCTCCCTCTTCCCCCTATAAGGCCTCCAGCCTGGTGGGCCCGGGGCGATTCGAACGCCCGACCACCCGGTCTCCCAGCCAGCGCTATGAGCTTCGCCCGACCCAGGAGGTCGTCGGGCGCTCTAACCTGGCTGAGCTACGGGCCCAACTCTTCTTGTCGCCCTCTCGATTTAACCCTTGGTCCCGGGGTCCCAGGGGACGTTAAATCTCCCGAAGTCAAGGAGAGGGGATGGGCATCAGGATCCTGGCCCACGGGGACACGGATGGGGTTTGCTCCGCCGCCCTGGCCAAGGCCCGCTTCCCCAAGGCGGAGGTTTGGTTCACCAGGCCGGTTACCCTGCTCAAGGACCTGGAGGAGGCGGAGGAGGGCAGCACCGTCATCGTCCTGGACATAGCCATAAACGAGACCCAGAGGGAGGCCATCTTCAGGAGGATGGGGGAGCTCTCCTCCAGGGGGGAGGTCCTCTACATAGACCACCACCCCCTCCCCCCCAGGACCCTGAAGAAGGACATCCCCGCCAGCCAGGTGGTGCACGAGATAGGGGCCAGCACCTCCGAGCTCACCTTCAGGCTCTTCCAGCCCCACCTGGATCCCGACCTGGACCGCGTTGCCCTCTGGGGGGCCATAGGGGACTACTGCGAGGAGACCGGGTTCGTGCTGGAGGCCCTCAGCCGGTACAACAGGCACACCATCTACATGGAGGCTGGCCTGCTCAGCCAGGCGCTGGGGGAGGTGCCGGGGGACTACCACTACAAGAGGGATGTGGTGGACTACCTCTCCAGAAACACCCCGCCCATGGAAATCCCGGAGATCCTGGAGAGGGCCACCAAGGCCACCAAGAGGGAGTGGGAGACCTGGGAGTACGTGAAGAAGCACGTGATAAAGGAGGGTAACCTGGCCATGGTGCTCGACCTTCCCTCCGGTTCCCTGAGCAAGGCCGCCTTCCACTGCATAGGGGTCACGGGAGCGGACATAGGGCTGGCCACCAGGAGGGGGGAGAAGGAGGTGGACATGAGCCTGAGGAGGAAGGCCGGGGTGAAGATCGACCTGAACGAGCTCCTCAGGGGGATCGTGGAGAGGATAGGGGGATCGGGGGGAGGGCACGAGGGGGCGGCGGGGGCCTCCGTGCCCGTGGAGCTCTTCGACACCTTCCTGGAGACCCTGAAGAGGGAGATTTCACCCATCCTCCCCAGGGACACGAGCCTGAGGAGGTAGTCAGAGCTCTATCTCCTCTCCCCTGCCCAGCCTCAGGGCCTTCCTGTAGACCAGCCAGGCCACCGCCACATCCTGAAGGGCCAGGCCCGTGGAGTCGAAGAGGGTGATCTCCCGGGGGGAGGTGCGGCCGGGTTTCTTCCCCGCCACGATCTCCCCCAGCTCCCCGTAAAGGTCCTCCCTCCTGAAGAGGCCCGAGGAGAGGGGGACGTTGATCTCCCCCGAGTGCACGGCCTGCTCCACGTCGTCCACCACCACCTTGGCCCTCCTCAGCAGCCCCGGGTCCAGCTCCTGCTTGCCCGGGGCATCGGCCCCTATGGCGTTCAGGTGGGTGCCCTCCGAGACCCACTCCTCCCTCACCAGCGGTTGCCGGGAGGGGGTGGTGGTGACCACCACATCGCTCCCCTCCACCGCCTCCCTGATCCCCCTCACCTCCTCCACCTCCAGGCCGTACTCCCTCCTCACCTCCTCCGCGTACTCCCTGGTTCTCTCGGGATGAGCGGAAATCACCTTCACCCTCTCCAGCTCCAGCACCTCCCTCAGACCCCTGAGCTGGGCCCTGGCCTGGGCCCCCGCCCCCACCATCCCCACCACCCTGCTGTCCCTCCTGGCCAGGTACTTGGCCGCCACCGCCCCCGCCGCTCCCGTCCTGAGGTTGGTGATGAGGGTTCCCCCCATGAAGGCCAGCGGGGCCCCGGTGGAGGGATCGAGGAGGAGGATGGTGGCCATCACCGTGGGAAGCCCCCTGTCGGGATTGCCGGGGTGAACGTTGACCACCTTCACCCCCGCCTCCTCCCCCTCCTCCAGGTAGGCGGGCATCACCCTGAAGTCCCCCCCGTGCCTGGGGAAGAAAACGTAGGATTTGGGGGGCATCTGGGTCTTTCCCTCCCCCTTCAGCCTGAAGGCCTCCTCCACGGCGGCGATCACCTCCCGCATGGAGAGGAGCTCCCCCACCTCCCTCTCCCTGAGCAGGAGGACCCTCATCAAACAACTTGGAGGGATAAATAAAAGGGGTGGCGCCGGGGAGAGGACTCGAACCTCTGACCGCTCGGTCGCGGCATCCGGCGCGTCGTCCCTGGCTCTTGAGGCTCGTTCTTCATCCACGCCGGATTTAACAGCCGAGCGCTCTACCTGCTGAGCTTTCGGGCTGCTTGCGCAGTACCCCGGCACTCCCCGGCATCTTTCCTATGGAAGGCCCGAATAAAGCCTTAACTGGTCCCCATCTCCCGGGCCCTGGTGCTCCAACCCCGCACCGAGCCTTCACAGCACGACCCGCCGGGAAGAGGGCCTGTCCCGAGACAAGATTAAAAAAATTGTTAACACTAATATTAAGTATGGCCGCGAAAGGGGAGGAGCTGGCGGAAAAGATAAGGGAAATCTCGGTGGCGGAGTTCTTCGAGAAGAACCGGCACCTGCTCGGGTACGAGAATCCCACCCGCTCCCTGCTCACCGTGGTGAAGGAGGCCGTGGAGAACTCCACCGACGCGGCGGAGGAGGCCGGGATTCTACCCGAGATAAAGGTGGAAATCCAGCAGCTGGCAGAGGGCCGGTTCAAGGTGATGGTTGAGGACAACGGGCCGGGGATACCGTCCTCAAAGGTCCCCGTGGCCTTCGCGAAATTCCTCGTGGGAAGCAAGTTCCACAGGCTCAGGCAGAGCAGGGGGATCCAGGGGATCGGGATCCACGGTGCCGTCCTCTACTCCCAGCTGACCACGGGAAAGCCGGCCAAGGTCCTCTCGAGCCTGGGAGGGAACGATCCCATCCACGAGTTCGAGCTGATGATCGATGTGACCAAGAACGAACCCATCGTCCTCTCCCATCGAACCCTGCCTAACCCGAAGGGATGGCATGGTGTGAGGGTGGAGCTGGAGGTGGAGGGAAGGTACGTGGACAAAATCACCCAGTCCGTTCCCGAGTACCTGAGGCAGACGGCCATCGTGAACCCCTTCGCCACCCTGCACTTCAAGGGGCCCAACGGAGCCTCTTTCACCTACAGGAGGCGGGTGGAGGAGCTTCCCCGCCAGCCCAAGGAGATCAAGCCCCACCCCCACGGGGTGGAGCTAGGGCTCCTCAGGAGGATGCTCTCGAACACCTCCGCCAAGACGCTCTTGGGATTTCTCACCACGGAGTTCTGCAGGGTGGGGAGAACCTCCGCCCTGGAGATCTGCTCCCTCGCCTCCCTGAACCCTGGACAGCACCCCCAGAAGCTCAGCGGGGAGGAGGTGCTCAGACTCCACAAAGCCATGCAGTCGGCCAAGCTCATGGGTCCCCCCACGGACTGCCTCTCCCCCCTGGGGGAGCAGATGCTGCTGGAGGGGCTGAAGAGGGAATTCAGGGCCGAGAAGTACGTCGCCGTCACCAGGCCTCCGGCCGTCTACAGGGGAAACCCCTTCCAGATCGAGTGCGGGATCGCCTACGGGGGAGAGCTGAAGGAACCCGTTCAGATCCTTAGGTTCGCCAACAGGGTTCCCCTTCTGTACCATCAGGGGGACTGCGCCTTCACGCAGGCCATCCGGGAGGTGGACTGGAGGAGATACGGGATTCCGCAGGACGACTTCCCCAAGGCTCCCATGGTGATCCTCCTGCACTTCGTCTCCGTCTGGGTTCCCTTCACCAGCGAGGGGAAGCAGGCCCTCGCCTGCTATCCCGAGATCATGAGGGAGGCCAAGCTGGCCCTGCAGGACGCGGGCAGGGAGCTCTCCCAGTACATAAGCAGGAAGGAGCGGCTGAGGGAGAAGCAGCTACGCATGGGCCTTTTCGAGAGGTACATGCCGGAGCTAGCCGAGTCCCTGAGCAAGCTCACGGGAAGGCCCAAGGAGGAGATCATGGCTCAGCTGGAGAGGAGGTTGGATGAAGAGAAAGGATGAGGTGATAGAGGCTCTGGAGGCCCTGGGCGCCAAGATCCTCCAGGAGATAGAGAGGGGAGAAAATCCCTCGCTGGAGGTCCCCATACGCTCCCTCTCGAACGTGAGGTACAACCCCGAGACCAGGATGCTGGAACTGGGGAGCGAGAGGGCCAAGCGCTACTTCTTCAACGTGGCACACGTGAGGAAGTTTGTCCAGACCGTGGAGGCCGCGGCCCTCAGCAAGGAGCTCAAGGAGGTGGGAAAGCACCTCAGCCTGAGGGAGGCCTTCTACAGGATGAAGCGCACCCTCCCGGGCTCCGACATAAACCTGGTGGACGAGCAGGAGGAGTCGAACCAGGCCATCGAGGACCTGGAGCTCATAACCAACCTCTCGAGGGAGAAGCTGCACTTCAACGCCAACAAGATGGGATCGGTGGCGGGGAAGGTGGTGATAGAGGACAAGGGAGATGTGGTTGACTGGTCCAAGCTGGGTAGCGGCGGCTGGTCCATTCCCAGCAACGTGGAGGAGATAGTCTTCAAGGAGGTGAAGGCCAGGTTCGTTCTCTACATGGAGAAGGCCGCGGAATGGGAGAGGCTGCACGAGGACAGGGTTTGGGAGCGTCTCAACTGCGTCATCATGTGCAGCCAGGGGCAGGCCACCAGGGGGGTGAGGAGGCTCCTCCAGAGGCTGCATCTGGAGCACGGCCTGCCGATATACGTCCTGACCGACTTCGACCCCTGGGGGTTCTACATATACTCCGTTCTGAAGTTCGGGTCCATAGGACTGGCCCACATCTCCGAGCAGCTTGCCATCCCGGGGGCGAAGTTCCTGGGACTCACGGCCGACGATGTGGAGAGGTACGACCTGAAGAAGCACTTCATAAAGTTCGAAGAGGTGGACCTGAGGAGGCTGGAACAGATCGCGAAGTACGAGTGGTTCAAGGACAACAAGGAGTGGCAGAGGCAGTTCAAGCTCATGAAGCAGATGGGGGCGAAGGTGGAGCTGGCCGCCCTGTCCTCCAAGGGCATAACCTTCATCTCCGAGCACTACCTGCCGGAAAAGCTCAGGAAGCAGGAATTCCTGGATTAGCCCCTCTCCCTCCCCTCCGCCCTGGCCTTCTCCAGGAACCTGTAGACCGTGGAGTGCTCCGCCCCCTCCAAAAGCATCTCCACGGCCCTCCTGGCCCTCCTCAGCTCCTCCGGGCTGCCTATCAGGGCCACTGTCTTGCCGTAGACCGAAATCTTGGCCCCGGACATCTCCTCTATGTTCCTCCTGACCTTGCCTTCCTCCCCTATGACCCTGCCCCTGAGCCTGATCATGCCCTTCTCCGAGTTCACGTAGTCGTCCAGCTCTATCACCTCCAGGTAGCGGTCCTCCTCCAGGAGGGCGAAGGCCCTCTCCGGGCTGAAGCCCCTGCCTATGGCCCTCAGGACCTCCCTGGCCCTCAGCAGGGAGAGGGGATCCTCCCCTGGAAAGATCTGCACCAGCCCCTCCTCGCTGTCGAAGACCAGCCTCACCCCCGTCCTGCGCTCGATCTCCTTCTTCACGCTGCCCTTCTTGCCGATGGCCACCCCCACCCTGTCCTTCGGGAGCCTAAGGACCTCGGGGGCACCCCCTCCCTCCGGGGAGCCTTCAGCCCTCACCCTTCACCTCCTCCAGCAGCTCGGCCAGGGGGGGAACGGAAACCCCCTGCCTCCTGAAAAAGTTGGAGAGGTTGGAGAGATCCCTCCTGAGGAACTCCTCCGCCATGGGACTGGAAACGTCCGTGCCCAGGGAGAAGTCTATGAGGATGGGATCGGGGGAGAGGAGCACGTTGTACTCGCTCAAATCCGCGTGCACGAGCTTGGCCTCCCTGTAGAGGAGCTTCACTTCCTTGAGGAGCTTCCTGAAGACCCTCTCGGGATCGGCGGGGGGGGAGTCCTTCATCCTGGGGTAGGGGAGGCCCTCCTCGCCCATGAACTCCATCACCAGCACGTTCTTCTCGTAGTCTATGGCCCTGGGGGAGGACACCCCCGCCTCCCCCGCCCTCTGCAGATTCTTGTACTCCCTGGAGGCCCAGGCGTAAACCACCTGTCGCCTGTCCCTGTGGATCCCCCTGAACCTTGGATCCACCACCAGGTACCGGTACATGTTCTTGAAGTCGGAGGTGGCCACCCGGTAGATCTTGACCGCCACATACTCCCCCTCCGGGTTGAGGGCCCTGAAGACGTGGGCCTCCTTCCCCGTGCTCACCGCTCCCCCGAAGCGATCCAGGGTCCCCCGGTTGATCAGGTGGTAGAGGGTGAGAAGGGTGGAGGCATCGAAGACCCTCTCCACCACCTTCCTCATCTCCGAATCCTTCTCCAGCCTCTCGTACTTCCATCCCTCGCCCTTGCGCAGGAACTCCTGGAAATCCTCAGACACCTTTACTCCCACAGTCCCTTTTTCTTGAGCCATTCCACCTCGGTGCTGGTGTACCGGTAGACGAGGTCCCCCTTCCTGTCCCCCTCCACCTCCCAGGGGGCCACTATCACCACATCCTCCACCCTCACCCAGTCCCTCTTCTTCATCTTCCCGGGGATGCGGCATATCCTGACATGGCCGTCCCTGCACCTGACCCTGAGCCTGTCGAAGCCCACGATCTGCTCCACCACCCCAAGCACCTCCCCCTCCCTGGGAAGGCGGAGCCTCCCCTCCTCATTTCCCTTTTCTGGCATTCTTCATCCTCCTGTCCCAGAGGAACCTGTTCACCCCCGCCAGCATGGCCTGAACGCTCGCCATGATGATGTCGCTGGAAGTTCCCCTGGCCGTTATGATCCTCCTGCCGTCCGTGAGCTTCACCACCACGCTCACCACGGCGTTGGTCCCCCCCGAGATGGCATCCACGTGATACTCCTGCAGCCTCACGTTGGACATCCCCTCCACCACCTTCCTGATGGCGTTGATGGCCGCGTCCACGGGTCCCACCCCCACCCCCGAGTTCAGGAACTCCTTCCCGTCCACCTGAAGGCGCACGGAGGCGGTGGGGGTCACCCTGTTCCCGCTCACCACCGTGAGCTCCTGGAGCTTCACTATCTCCTCGAAGGAGCGCCCCAGAACCGAGTCCACGATGGCCCTCCACTCCGCGTCCGTTACCATCTTGCCCTTGTCCCCCAGGGCCTTCACCTGGGAGAAGATCTCCCTGATCTGCTCCTCCGAGGCCTTTATTCCCAGCCTCTGCAGCTCGCTGCGGATGGCCGCCGCCCCCACGTGCTTCCCGAAGATGAACCTCCTCCTCTGCCCCACCAGCTCGGGGGAGAGGGGCTCGTAGGTTCCCGGGAACCTCAGCACCCCGTGGGTGTGTATTCCCGACTCGTGGGAGAAGGCGTTGTCCCCCACGATGGCCTTGTTGGGGGGAACGGGAACCCCGGTGAGCCTCTCCACCAGGCGGGAGGTCTGGTAGAGCTTTCTGAACCTGATGCCCGTCCTGAAGCCGTGGAAGTAGTGGAGGGCCATCACCACCTCCTCCAGGGAGGCGTTCCCCGCCCTCTCTCCCAGCCCGTTCACCGTGACGTGCACCTCCCTCGCCCCTCCCCTCACCGCACTCACCGTGTTGGCGGTGGCCATCCCGAAGTCATCGTGACAGTGAACCGAGAGGGGCAGGTCGAAGCTTCCCGCCAGATCCGAGAAGAGCTGCTGGATTCTGTCCGGGGTCATCACCCCCACCGTATCGCACACGCAGAGGCGCTGGACCCCCTCCTCCTTCCCCACCGAGAAGAACTCCTTCAGGAACTGGGGGTCCGTTCTGGTGCCGTCCTCGGCCGAGAGCTCCACCGTCAGGCCGTGGTCCAGGGCGTACCTGCAGGCCTCCCTGGCCATCTCCTTCAGCTGGGAGCGCGACTTCCTGAGCTTGTACCTGAGGTGGATGTCGGAAGTGGGGAGGACCAGGTGAACGCTGTCCACCTCGCAGCTCAGGGCCGCCTCTATGTCCTCCTTCACCCCCCTGCTGAAGCTACATATCTCCGCCTTCAGCCCCTGCCTGACTATCCTCTTCAGGGCCTCCCTCTCTCCCTCGGAGACTATGGCCGAACCCGCCTCTATGATGTCCACCCCCAGCTCGTCGAGGGCCACGGCTATCTCCAGCTTCTGCTCCGGGGAGAGGGCCAGACCCGGCATCTGCTCCCCGTCCCTCAGGGTGGTGTCTAGGACCTTGATCCGCGGTTTCATCCTAAAAGTTGCAACCTTAATATATATGAAGCCGAGGGAGGAACGATGCAACCCATTCTGGTGAGCGGCTTGAATAGGGAGATCCTCCGGGACGTGAAGCTCCCCCGCCAGGTGAGGATCTTCGACACCACCCTAAGGGACGGGGAGCAGACCCCCGGTGTCTCACTCACCCCGGAGCAGAAGGTGCGCATAGCCCGCCAGCTGGACAAGCTGGGGGTGGATGTCATCGAGGCCGGCTTCCCGGTGGTCTCCGAGGGGGAGTACCGGGCGGTCAAGACCATCGCGGAGAGCCGCCTGAACTCCGAGGTCTGCGCCCTGGCCAGGTGCTCCAAGGAGGACGTGGATCTGGCGGTGGAGTGCGGGGTGGAGTCCGTCCACCTCTTCATAGCCACCTCGGACATCCACCTGAAGTACAAGCTCAAGATGACGAGGAAGGAGGTGCTGAAGAGGGCGGTGGAGCACGTGAGGTACGCCAAGGGGAAGGGGGTGCTGGTGGAGTTCTCGGCGGAGGACGCCACCAGGACGGAGCTGGATTTCCTCAAAGAGGTCTACCGGGAGGTGACCAAGGCTGGGGCGGACAGGATAAACGTGCCGGACACGGTGGGGGTCATCACCCCCAGGGCCATGTACCGGCTCATCTCCTCCCTCAAGCAGGAGATAAAGGTGCCCCTCAGCGTGCACTGCCACGACGACTTCGGCCTGGCCGTCTCCAACTCCCTGGCGGCCGTGGAAGCGGGGGCGGAGCAGGTACACGTCACGGTGAACGGGCTGGGGGAGAGGGCGGGGAACGCCTCCCTGGAGGAGGTGGTGATGGCCCTGCGGGCCTTCTACGGGATAAAGCCCAGGATCAGGACCAGGCTGCTGGTGGAAACCTCAGAGCTGGTGGAGAGGCTCACCGGGGTTCCCGTTCCCCCCAACAAGGCCATCGTGGGGGACAACGCCTTCTCCCACGAGTCGGGAATACACACCCACGGGGTGCTGAGGTTCCCGGGAACCTACGAGCCCCTCTCCCCCGAGCTGGTGGGGCACCACCGCAGGCTGGTGCTGGGAAAGCACGCCGGTAGCAAGTCCGTGGAGAAGGAGCTGAGGGAGATGGGGCTAAGGCCCACCAGGGATCAGCTCAGGGAGATAACCAAGCAGCTGAAGGCTCTGGCCGACAAGGGGAAGAGGATCACGGACGCCGACATTCGGGCCATAGCGGAGCACGTGGTGGGGAAGCTCCCGGCGGAGAAGAAGGTGGTGGAGATCAAGGAGATCATCGTGAACACCGGGAACACCATCACCCCCACCGCCTCCGTCAGGCTCCTGGTGAGGGGAAAGGAGAGGGTGGGCTCCAGCGTGGGGGTGGGGCCCGTGGACGCGGCCATCAACGCCATCAGGAACTCTCTCTCCGAGGTGCACGGCCTGAAGCTCAAGGAGTATCACCTGGACGCCATCACGGGGGGAAGCGATGCGCTGGCGGAGGTCACCGTAAAGCTGGAGGACGAGAGGGGGAACCTCTACATCTCCAAGGGGGTAAAGGAGGACGTGGTGCTGGCCAGCGTGGAGGCCATGGTGAACGGCATCAACAAGTACTTCCTCAGGAAGGGGTGAGCTAGAGGGGCCTGCTGGCCCCCGGAAGCTCCACGCCGGTGTGCTCGAAGAAGAGGATGCAGAAGCTGGCCCAGATCGCCAGGATCCCGCAAACCAGCCCGAAGTAGCCCGCCGCCCTCAGAAGGATCTCTGTGCCCCGCAGGGCGTGGGCCGCCAGCAGGAAGAAGGTCATCCACAGGGTACCGAAGATCCAGACCAGGTTCCAGCTGTGCTTGAAGGTGAGGATCCACATGAGGAAGGTGAAGATCCCCCACATGATCATGAAGGAGGCCGTGGCCCTGGCGGAGGCGGCCGGAGCCAGCCCGATGGGCTCCGAGTTCAGGACCCAGTAGAAGGCCAGGGACTCCCAGAAGGAGCCGTAGGCGGAGAAGGCGGTGGCCGCAAACGTGTCCCCCCTCTTGAAGGCTATCCCACCCGCTATCAGCTGAACGATGCCTCCGAAGAAGAGGGCCATGGTGAGCACGAAGCTCTTCTCCAGGGTGGCGTCCACTATGTTGAGGTTGATCAGGCTGAGGAGCACGGTGGTCATTCCGAAGGCCATGAGACCCAGGGGCGCGGGGTTGGCCGGCTGGTCCTGCTGAGGCATCATGTCCCTTTCCGTTACCCCATAAAAAGGCTTCCGCGACTACTTTTTCTCCTTCTCCTCGGGCCCCTGCTCCTTCTTCTCCTTTATGGGGATCTTCTCCCCGGTCTCCGGCTTCTCCTGCCTCCTGAAGATCACCTCCAGGACCCCGTTCTCGAAGGTGGCATCGGCCGACTTCGGATCCACCTTGTAGGGCAGCACCACCTCCTTGTGGTACTTCCACTCCCCCCTCTCGGCCGAAATCACCAGCTTGTCCTCCTCCACCCTCAGATCTATGTCCGACCGGCTCACCCCGGGAAGCTCCGCCACCACGCGGATGTGCTTGGGTCCCGGGATGCACTCCACCAGCGGCTCCCTCTTCATTTCCAGAGCCGGCGCGCCCTCCAAGGGAACCCTGTTGCCGAAAACCCTGACCGAGGGTTTTCCGTCCGGCCCCACCGTTATCGAGTAACCCCTCACCACGGGCCCGTAGGTTCTGACGACGCTTCCATCGGGGAGCTTGTACTCCCTGAGGAGCTCCTTGGGAAGTTCCTTGGGGAGCTGGGAGAGGAAACGCTCTATCTCCCTGTCCATCTCCCTGAAGAACCTCTCGAACTCCCTATCCATCTCCCTGAAGAGCCAGTCCCTCCTCCTGAACCAGTTCTCCCAGAAGTCCCACATCTTTTTTGTTTGGAGAGGGCGATAAAAAGCTTTATCCCCGAAAGGCTAGAGGAAATCGCCGATGATGTCACGGTAAGCCTGAGCCCAGCGATGATTTGAATGATGGGCGGACTGAGGCAAAAAAGAATAAAAACCATCCCGGGCCTCAGCCCAGGATGGTCTCCATCAGCTCCTTCTCCGCCTCGTCCACCGTGGGTATCCCGGTCACCCTAGAGGCCCTCTCCGTGAGAGCCACCAGGTCGTCCCTTCCCAGCAGGTCGAGCCTCCACTTGCGGGCCCCGGCCATCAGCTGCTGCAGGCCCACCCCTATCCTCTCGGCCTGGTAGGTGTAGAGGCCAAGGGCCCCCGGCGGTATCTTCTGGAACCTCTCCCCGTACCTCTGCTTCAGCTCCGGAACACAGATGAAGAACTTGGAGGGATCCCCTCCGTACTGCTCGGCAAACTTGGTGGGAAGCTTGCCCTTCTCCGCCAGCTCCGCGAAGTAGGAGGCCTTCATCACCGCCGTCAGGGGGGCGCGGGCCATGGTTATGGCCTTGACCACCGGGCCGTCGCCGAAGTTGCTGAGGGCTATGGCCTTGAAGATCTGCGTCTCGTTTATGAAGCCTCCCGCCATGCTGATGTCTGGCACGTACCTGCCTTTCTTCTTCAGCAGCTGAACGCACTTCAGCACCTGCGCCTCCAGGTAGACCGTGGGGGTGCTCATCTCGTTCATCATGGGCACGGGGCTCATTCCCGTGCCTCCCCCCGCCCCGTCAAAGGTCACGTAGTCCACCTCCGCCTCCGAAGCCACCTTCATGGTCCAGGCCACGTCCGCCGGCCGGTAGGCTCCCGTCTTCAGGCTCACCTTCTTGGCCCCCTGCTCCCTGAGCCACTCCACATCCTCCACGAACCCTCTCTCCGTGGGCATTCCCACCCTGCTGTGGCGCTCGAAGGTCTTGAAGTAGCCCTGCCTGAAGGCCTCCTGCACCTCCGGATCCTCGGGGTCCGGAATCACCACGTAACCCCTCCTCCGGAGGGTGAGGGCCTTCTCCAGGCTGTCCAGCCTCACCTCTCCTCCTATGGCCTTGGCACCCTGCCCCCACTTCCTCTCTATCACGTCCACCTCCAGCTTGGAGATGGCGTAAACATCCACCCCGAATCTCTGGTCCTCCACGTTGGTCTGAACGGCCACCCCTCCGTACTTCCCATCCCAGAACTCCCTGAACTTCTTCACCCTGTACTCCATGTCGGGGGAGGAAACCACCTTCCCCTGGGTGAAGGTGGCCTCCGGATCCATGCCGCAGACGTTCTCCCCTATCACCAGGATGACCCCCGCCAAGGCCGAGCCCACCGCCAGGCCGTCCCAGTTGTTCTTGGCCACCGCGGTGGAGCCGAAGGCCCCGTTCACCAAAGGCACGCGCAGGGGTATCCCTCCCAGCTTGGTGGAGATGTCCACGTTGGGGAAAACCGCCTTGTCGGGATCCGCCTCTATTCCCTCCGCACCCCTGAGCCTGGCCAGGATGTTGAAGTGGGACCAGTCGAGCCCGTAGTCCTTGAGGGAAGCCGCCGTGCTCCTCCCGAAGTACTCCGGCATCGGATAGAGGACCTCTCTCCCCCTGAAGGCGGAGAGGCCTATCTCGCAAAGCACCGGGCATTCCCTGATACAGATGGGACACATTCCGCTGGTTGGACTCACATCCCTGACCCTGGAAGTGGTACCCGTGGTGGACTGGGCGTTGAGATACGCCGAGTTCCTCTGTACCCTTTCGGTCATCTGCCCTCTCCAAGGACCCCGTGGTTTAAAATTTTTTTGTGAGGAGTATGAAAAAGTGTGAAATCATTACCAGTTTGGGTGCTTATTTCTTATATCGGGACAAAAGTGGGTTGATTGGATGAAACATGACATGATTTTGGTCTTGGATTTCGGCGGGCAGTACTCTCACCTCATAACGAGAAGAATCAGGGAAGAGAACGTTTACGCCGAACTCACGGGTCCCGAAACAGGACTCGAGGGGATAACCTCCCTCACCGGAGAGTTTTCCGTGAAAGGTATTATCCTCTCTGGAGGACCATCCAGCATCTACGAAAGAGATGCGCCAAAATGCGACGAAAGAATCTTCGAAGTTGGAATACCGGTGCTGGGGATATGTTACGGGCACCAACTCATTGCCCACACTTTTGGGGGAACTGTGGAGAGAGCTCGAAAAACGGAATACGGCGTGACAGAGGTGACAGTAGACAAACGAAGGGGGATATTAAAAAACCACGGAAAAACCGAAAAGGTGTGGGCGAGCCACGGCGACACCGTGTTGAGCCTTCCGGAAGACTTTGAGGTTCTCGCCCACACGAAGAATTGTCCCATCGCGGCCTTCCAACACAAGAAGAAACCCATTTACGGGGTTCAGTGGCACCCTGAGGTCGTGCACACCCCCAGGGGACAGCAACTGTTGAGGAATTTCATTTTCGATATATGCGGTTGCAAGGCAACATGGACTCCCGAGAACTTCATCGAAAAAAGCGTGACGGAGATGAGGAGGGAAGTGGGCGACGGAAGGTGCATAATAGCCCTCAGCGGTGGAGTGGACTCCAGCACCGCTGCGGTGCTCGCCTCCAGAGCCGTGGGGAAAAATCTGACTGCGGTATTCATTGATCACGGCTTCATGAGGGAAGGGGAACCGGAGGAGATCAGGAAGATGTTCTCAAAATTCAACTTGAATCTGATATGCTTGGACGAGCGAAAGAAATTCCTTCGCAGACTCAGGGGCGTGACCGACCCCGAGCTGAAGAGGAAGATAATAGGGGAGGAATTCATACGGGCATTTGAGCGAGTAGCCGCAAAAATCAATGCTGATTATCTCATCCAAGGAACGATCTATCCCGACAGGATAGAATCCGGATTCAGGAAACACTCGGAGAAAATAAAGACCCATCATAATGTCGGCGGTCTCCCAACGAGGATCAAGTTCAAGGGGATAATAGAACCGTTGAGGGATCTCTATAAGGATGAGGTGCGCAGAATTGCTATAACTCTGGGCTTGCCTGAAAGGGTTGTGAGGAGGCAACCGTTTCCTGGGCCCGGCCTCGCGATAAGGGTAACCGGAGAAGTCACGGAGAAAAAACTTGAAATACTCAAGAAAGCGGACAAGATAGTGAGGGAAGAAATAGAGAAGTGCGGTCTGGAGAAGCGGTTATGGCAGTATTTCGCCGTATTGTTAGACACCAGATCCACAGGGGTGAAGGGAGACTCCAGGGTGTATGGATACACGGTGGTCATACGTGCGGTGGAAAGCACGGACGGGATGACCGCTAACTACGCCAAACTGCCTCATGAACTCATCGAAAAGATCTCCACGAGAATAACAAACGAGGTGCATGAGGTCAATCGGGTTGTCTTTGATGTGACTCATAAACCTCCGGCAACCATAGAGTGGGAGTAACATGGGGGTGAAGCTTATCAGGATTAGCCCTGACGGAAACTGGGGCATGCTCCCCCTCCCCACCCTGAAGGATCCCCCCGGGACCTGCCGCCGGATCCTCTCCTTCATAAGGGAGGAGGTGAAGGGGGCCGGGGCGAAGGGGGTGGTGCTGGGGCTGAGCGGGGGCCTCGACTCCTCCGTCTGCGCTTACCTCTCCGCCAGGGCCCTGGGGCCCGAGAGGGTCCTCGGCCTCCTCATGCCGGATGAGGTCACCCCTCCCGAGGACCTCCGGGACGCCAGGCTCGTGGCGAGGGAGCTGGGCATCCCCCACCGGCTCCTCCCCCTCTCCCCCCTCTGCCGCAGGATCTTCCCCCTCCTGAGAGGGGACCGGAAGGCCAAGGGGAACGTGAAGGCCCGCCTCCGCATGGTGCTCCTCTACTACGCCGCCAACTCCCGTAACCTGCTGGTGGTGGGCACGGGGGACAGGAGCGAGCTCCTCATGGGGTACTTCACCAAGTACGGGGACGGGGGGGCCGACCTGCTGCCCCTGGGGGGCCTCTTCAAGACCCAGGTAAGGGAGCTGGCCCGCTACCTGGGGGTTCCGGAGCCCATCATCCTCAAACCCAGCAGCCCCGCCCTCTGGCCTGGGCAGACCGCGGAAAAGGAGCTGGGAATCAGCTACGAGCTGCTGGACTCCATCCTGCACCTGAAGCTGGACCTGGGGAAGGACCCGCGGTCCATCGGGAAGGAGCTGGGGGTGCCGGGGAAGCTGGTCCGGCGGGTCCTGGAAAGGATGGAGAGGACGGAGCACAAGAGAAGGCCCCCTCCCTCCCCTAGCCCACCCTGAGCCTCAGCTTCGCCAGGTCCTCCTTTATCTCCACCCTGTGCCCCATTCCCTCCAGCGTGTCCAGGAGGAGCTCCTTCACGAACCTCTTGCTGGAGTCCACGTTGAGGACCAGGGTGAACTCCCTCTCCGACATCTTGCTCAGCCTGAAGAAGTTGCAGGCCTCTATCCTCCGCAGGTACTCCTCCGGGGAGAGGGAGGAAAGCTGCTCGGCGTGGGCCTTAGCCACCTTCCGGCACTCCTCGTAGAACTTCTCCCTCTCCCCGCTCCTCTCCACGTACTTTAGGAAGAGCATCCAGTGGTCCACGTCCAGGATCACGTGCTCACCACCCTGAAGGAGATCCAGCCATGTGCTGATCCTGGCGGAATCCTTCAGCAGATTCCCATAGCTGGAGAAGAACTTGAGGGCGAACCTCACCAGGGCGCTCTGGGTCATTCCGCTCTCCTGGCTCAGCCTCCTCAGTATCTCCTCGCTCTCCTTGTCCAGGGCCACGGTAACGCGGATGGTGGTAGGCAAGCTCTCACCTTATGTACCAGGGCTCTTCCTTTTCCTCGGGAGCCTCCAGCGCCTCCCTGCGCTCGAATTCCTTCTTCAGCTTGTCGACCATCTTCTCCACCTCTTTGGCCCTCTCCTCCAGCACGCTGAGGTCTATCCTTATTCCCAGCATCTCCCCCAGCACCTCCAGAACGGACTGCGTGGAGCGGGGATCCACGAAGGCCCCGTGGGTCTCCCCCAGCAGGCAGGTCCCCTTCATCCCCCTCACCTTTCCCAGGCCCAGCAGGAGCCCGCTGGCGCCCAGGATGGGCCCCACCTCCCTCTCCCCAGGAATGTGGTAGCCTTTTCCCTCCTCCAGCAGCTCCCGGTCGGTGGCTATGGCCATCACCCTGGGCTTTCCCTCCACCTGCCTGCCCGTGGGGTATCCGCCCAGGGCGAAGATCCTCTTCACCCCCAGCCTCTCCGCCACCTCCAGGATCTTCTCCACCATCTCGTAGTACCCCTCCGGGGAGGTCACCTGCCCGTCCCCCGAGACGATGATGAGGTCCTTGCCGTTCGCCCTGGCCAGGTAGAAGGAGGCCCTGGGCAGCCTGAGGGCTCCGTCCTTCTCCACGATGACGTGGTGCAGGAAGTGGGGGGAGTAGAGGTCGGCGAACCTCTCGGCCCCCAGCTCCCCCACCAGGTGCTCGGAGGCCAGCTTCCCCACGTGCCCCGCACCCCCCAATCCCTCTATCAGCACCGGATTCCTAACCCGGGGGACCTTCAGGAACCTTACTTCCGTCTCCACCTCCCTCCACCTCCTTCTTCAGCATCCTCCTGTACTTCCCGTACGGATCCAGGGGGGAGAACCTGGGGGGATGGGGGGAGGAGGTCTCCCCCCCGCAGGAGGGGCACCTCTCCCTCAGGGTGTAGATACCGCAGCTCCTGCACCTCCTCAGCCTCACGGCCTTCCTCTCAGCGCCCACCCTTTCCCGCGTGAAACTCCCCCTTTCCACCCTCTGCCCTGAGCGAATTTATAGCCACCTCCGCCACCCTCCTCAGCACCGCCTCCGCCTCCTTGTAGGAGGAGGCCAGGACCTCCACCCTGTACCTGGGGGAGCCCACGTAGTATATCTCCACCCTGACGCCGTCCCTGGAGACCTCCTCCTTGGCCTTCAGCATGGCCCTCCTGATCCTCTCCACCCCGTCGGGGGCCGTCGAGGACAGCTCCAGGTACCCCACCACCTTGAAGAGGGGGGCCTCCACCAGGGAGGAGGAGACCTGCACGAGCGCGTTCACCCACCTCTTCCCCAGACCCAGCTCCTCCAGCACCTTCGCCCCCTCCTTCGCCACCCTCTCCAGACCGGTGTACATGTCCCCGAACTTCTCCTGCAGCTTGAACCCCACCTCCTGGTAGGCCTCGTCCAGGGACTTCCGGAGCTTTTTGGCGGCCAGAGCCAGCAGCTTTTCGGCCCTCTCCTCCCTCCTGAACTGCTCCCTCTTCCAAGCCTTCTCGCTCTCCTTCACCCTTCTCATGGAGAGGTCCACGTGGCCCCTCTTCTCGTCCACCCTCATGACCCTGCAGACCACCGTCTGGCCCTCCCTGATGTGCTCCCGGATGTTCTTGATCCACCCGGAGGCCACCTCTGAGAGGTGAACCAGCCCCACCTTGCCCCCGTACTCCTCCAGCCTCACGAAAGCCCCCTCGGGAAAAACCTCGGTGATGGTGCCTATCACCAGCTCCTCCGGGGAGGGAAACTCATTTCTGCGCCTCACCACCCTCTCCACCCTCCCTCTTCCTCGCCCCCAGGATCCTGGCCTTTCCCCCCGTGGGGACGGCGAGGGTCTTCCCGCAGACCGCGCACCTGACGCGCACCGTGGAGTGGCTGTAAACCTTCTGCTCGTTTCCGCAGCCGTCGCAGACCACCTTCAGAAACTCCCCGGGCAAACCCTCACCCCGTTATCTCTATCTTCTTCGCCCTGAAGCCCTTCCTGGGGTGGGCCTTCCCGCACTCCTCGCACCTCAGGAGGAGGGCCACCTTCTTGGTGGTCTTCGCGAACCTCTTCTGCTCGGACCTGGGCTGTCCCCCGTACCCCCTCATCACCCTGGCGAACTGCCTCTGTCCCCAGCTCAGCGATCGGGGGGCCTTCTTCTTCACCTGGCTCACGGTGTGCTCCGTGTGTTTCCTGCAGCGGGGGCAGTAGGTGCGGATCTTCTTGGGTACCTTCATCCTACTCCCTACCACCCAAGCCAAAAAAACGTTTGGGATGGAGCTTTTTGGCCAGCCTGTGAGTCACCAGCAGCTCGGCCGTCTTCCTGGGGAGGGAGACTATCTCCCCCTCCTCGAAGGGGCCGTAGTACCTCAGATCCTCCCCCACTATCCTGGGGATCTTCCCCAGCACCAGCAGAAGCTCGTGCCTGGGCTCCGGGGGAGGGACCCTCTCCTCCCTCGCCTCCAGGAGCTCTCCCCTGGCCTCCTCCAGCACCTCCCTCAGCCTGGAGAAGAACCGGGACTCCTCCTCGTCCTGGGAGGGGGGGACCTCCCCCCTCAGGGAAAGGATGGCCGCCTTGAGGGCCCGGAGGGTGAAGAGCTCCCCCAGCAGCCTGGCGGCCTCCCTGAGCTCCTCCTCCACCAGCTCCCTCCTCAGCCCCTCGCTCCCCCCCAGCTCCGCCCTCAGGCGGGAGAGGTAGGCCCGGACCCTGGAGTAGAACTGGGGGGGCAGGGGGGAGAGGGTGCCGGAGGTCCTCTCCTCCAGCCAAATCCTCTCGAGCTCCTCCCAGTCCTTCATCCCCTCCCCTCCAGAGCGAACCTGGGAACGGCCTGATCCAGGGAGAAGTTCTCTATGTCCCTGATGTAAACGCACTTCATGCTCACGCCGGAGTGGAGGGTGGAGGGGAGCCTGAGGATCCTCTTCACGTCCACCGTGACCTTGCCGTCCACCCAGGTCGAGTTAAGCTTGGCCAGGAACTCCAGCAGCCTCTCCTCCTTACCCACCAGCCCCCTTATCTCCTCCCTCCTGCCCCGGCGGAGGGCCTCCACCACCTCCGCCTTCTTCTCCTGGATCCTTTTGGCCAGCTTGGGGAAGACCTCCCTGAGCCTCTCCTCCGGGAGGCGCTCCAGGGTCCTGGCGCAGAACTCCCGGAAGACCTTGGAGTAACCCAGCACGAAGGTTAGGTCCGTGGGGACCACCCCACCCGTCACGTAGGAAACCACCTGCGCCCTCTCGTTCTGCTCCAGCTTGGAGACTGACTCGTCCAGAACCCGGAGGTGGAACCCCCTACCCGAATAGGAGAAGCGCAGCTCGCGCAGCCCGAGGTCCGAGGAGAGGACATCGGAGAGGAGCATCACCACCCTCCTGGCCTCCTCCAGACACCTCTCGCACACCTGCCCCTCCCCGCACCCGCAGGGCTTGACGGGGAGGTCCTTGGCATCCACATCGAAGGCGAGCTCGGACTTGATCCACCCCTCCCTCCTGGAGGGCTTTTCGTAGAGGGCCACGCTCACGTAGGCGGAGAAGGGGAAGTTCTCCCTCAGGTAGAAGGCCAGCTGCTCCATGGTGAAGAACTGGCGGTACCTCTGGCTGGGGCCGGTGCCGTCGGGGTCGAAGCCGAACTCCCTGAGGGAGAGGGTCTGCTGGATGAAGTCGGGCACCTCACGCCTGTTCCACTCCTCCCGGTAGAACCTCCTTCTCTCCTCCGGCGTCGCCTTTCGGAACTCCATCCCTTCTCCCCTCCAACCGCAGCCGCTTATAGTAGTAGGTGAGGGGATTCTTGATCTCCCTGCACCACTCGTCCGGGGTGCAGAGGAAGGGGGCGGAGGAGGAGATCTTCTGGCAGTTGGGGGGTCGGTACCACTTGCTCCTCCCCGAGTCCTCTGGCCTCGGGTCCGTGGTCATGCCGAATCCTAGGTGGTAGTAGACGTTGGCCTTCTCCTGGGGCTGGTCCACGAAGAGGGGGGGACGGCACCTCTGGGCGGCCTCGAAGATGAGGGGGATGATCTCCTCCTTCACCACGGAGAAGCCCTCGGGAAGGTCCCTTATCTTGGTCACCGCCCTGCCTGGGGGAGGAAGGCGGGCGTGGGAGAGGAAGGAGGTGAGGAGGACCGTGATGGCGTAGTTCCTCCCCCCCGAGCTTACCCCGGCCAGGGCGCGCTTCACGCAGGGGGGGAAGAACTCCTCCCTCAGCCTGCCGCGGGGGAACCTCGTCCCCAGCTCCACCTCCGGAGGGGGGAGGAGGGAGGAGATCCTCTCCCCCACCTTCACCAGCAACTCGGGCGGCTCCCCCCTCTCCGAGAAGCGCTCGTAGAGGGAGGCCACGTACTCCTCGCACTTCAGGCCCATCAGCCCGGAGAAGAAATCCCAGAGCTGGTAGGGGGTGACCACCGCCCTCCCCCCCACCAGGTAGAGCTCGGTGAGCTGCACTCTCCCCACCCTCAGGAGGGGGGCCAGGTCGGTCCAGGGCAGGGAGTATCTGGGCTGGTGCTGGGGGGGAACGCTCTCGGGGGGGAGGAGGATGCCCGCCTTCCTCAGGCTCTGGTTCCTTATCCTGAAGAGGTCCTCGCGGGGCAGCCTCCCCCCCAGCTCCCCCAGCTCCTCCACCCTCAGGTACCTCCTCATCACCTCCAGGCAGGGGAACTCGTATCCCCTCCCGAAGAGGTGATAGAGCCTGTACCTCACCACCTCCTCCGTCTTTCCCCCCGCCAGCCTCACCTCCCTGGAGTAGGGATAGGAGACGGAGGCCAGGGCCTGGCACATCAGGAAGAAGGAGAGGACCTCCTTCCTCACCTCCTCCTGGCTGAAGCCCACCACCATCTCGGAGCCGCTCCTCCAGAGCAGCCTGCCCACCGCCCTGTCCAGCACCTCCTGGGGGAGGGAGGATAAGGGGGGGGAGGAGCGGACGAGCTCCCTGGCTTCGGGGGAGAAGAAGTCCAGGACCGCCGCGTACTCTCGGAAAGGAAACATCTCCTTCCGTGCTCAGTAGGACTCTATCCTGGGGGCCAGTATGAAGCTCAGGCTGCCCTTCCCCCCCGCTATCCGCAGGTCGAGCCTCAGGGGGAGATCCTGCCCGAGGCTCACGGCCACCGGCTCCTTGGGGTCGGCCGCCTTCAGCATGTCCGAGAGGTACTTCACGTTGAACATGGAGGAGCAGGGGCGCTCCAGCTTGAGCTTGAGGAGGGCGGGGCTTCCCTTCTCCAGCTTGAGCTCCGAGGACTTCCCGTCCCCCTCCGCCCTCATGAAGAAGCCCTCCTCCCCCACCTCGAAGCGCACGTTCTCCCCCACGGTCTCGGAGTCGCGCAGCCCGTCCTGGAGAACCTCGGCCAGCACCTCCACCAGGGCGGTGAACTGGAGCTTGGGCTCGGGTGGCTCGCTCTCCCTGAGGTCTAGGAGGGGGAGGCTGAACCTGCGGCTGGAGGTGCCCTTGAAGGTGATCAGCAGCCTGTTCTTCTCCCCCTCGTACTCCAGCAGGAGGGCATCCTCGCTCTTGGCCCTGGAGAGCACCCTGTCAAGCTCCACCAGGGAGAGGCCCAGGCCCAGCGGCTTGGAAACCCTGTACTCCTCGAAGGCTCCGGAGGAGAGCCTGAAGTCCACCAGGGCCACGTGGGAGGGGTCCATGGCCCTCATGCTCACCCCCTCCGGCGTGAACTTGAAGTGGGCCTCCTCCAGCAGGTTGACGATGGCCCCCACGCAGGTCTTCCACACCCTAGTGTCCGCCATCCTGGCCGTCAGCAAGCTCTCACCCCACTTCCTCCTCCAGCTTTTTTACCTCTTCCATGGCCTTCCAGTACAGCTCGAAGTCCAGCCCGTCCACCCTCTGGACGATCTCGGCCCTCATCTCCTTCCTCTCCGAAAGCATGGGCCTGCCGAAGACCCTCACCTTGGAGCCCACCTCCAGCTCCCTGAACATCCCCTCCTCGTCGGAGAAGACGGTGAGGGTACCGGAGCCGTCATCCAGCACTATCTCGGAATCCCCCTTTTCTACCACCATCCCCATCACCTTCACCCAATCCTCCCCCTCCCTCAGCTCGGAGATCCGGCGGTAGGGGGCCGCCTTCCTGATCCTGGGCTCCTCCATCCCCTCACCTAGGCGTACTCCCTCCAGGTGTTCCCGCACCTGGTGCACCTGTAGAACCTGGTGGAGGGCTCATCCGCGCTCCTGGTCTGCCTCATCCACCAGTAGGCCCTGTCGTTGCCGCACCTGGGGCACTTGACCTTGGTGGTGGGGAGCGTGGAGGGCTCCTCCTCTATCACCACCACCCCCACCTTCTCCTCCACCTTCTTCACCATCCTGTACTCGGAGCCCTCCGCCTTCTCCTCCTCTCCGCAGACCTGGCAGACCAGCACTCCCTCCCCTCCCCCCTTGGGAACCAGCAGGCCACCACACTTCCTGCAGAACTTCAAATTGTCCCCAAAGCCCACTTCCTCCAAAGGGATTAAAATAGGCTTCCTATCCGTACCTCCAGACCGAGAGGGAGAGCCAGCCCAGGTTGGGCAGGACCGCCACCACCTTTCCCCTCACCATCTGGAAGGAGATGGGGGGATCGGGGAGAGAGTTGGCGTCACCCTTGACCATTAGGACCTCGCCGTTCTCAAGCAGGGACCAGACCCTGTGAACCACCGGCATGACACCCGGGGAGCGCTGGTAAACCACCACGTCCCCCACCCTTATCTCCGAGGGGGAGCTCACCCCCCTCACCACCACCAGGTCCCCCTTCTCGAAGCCCCCCTGGAGGGGGAAGCGGTGGGTGTTGTCCCCCCTCCCCTCGTAGGGAATCCTCCAGCTATCGTCCCAGTGCTGCATGCTGTTGGAGATCACGGGCATGAGGGGGGTCTCACAGTTCAGGGAGACCATTAGGATGCCCTGGTAGGAGAAGTAGAAGAATCCGAGGAGGAGGAGGAGGGAGAGGAGGGAGTAGAGGGGCTCCCTGACCAGAACGGAGGTCAACCCCTTCATCTAGCCCCCCCGCGTGCTCTCCCCCCTGCTCACCCCGGTGGCTATCAGATGGGCCACCCGGAGGGGCTCGGGCATCAGCCCGTGACTGATGGTCTGCAGGAGGATCTCCTCCGCGTCCTCCCTCTCCATCCCGCAGATCTGCATGAAGACCCTGCCCTCCCCCACCCTCACGGGATAGATCCTCCCCGCCCCCCTCATCCTCTCCCACCTCTCCCTCCAGTTTGGGAGGTGCCTGAGGGCCCTCTCCACCCTCCCGAGGTCAGGCCTCCTCCTGGTCACCACCAGCACCGGAAGGCCCGTCCGGTTGAAGATCTCCCTCGGGTCCAGAACGTTGAACCCAGCCACCGTTATCCCCTCGCTCATCATCACCCTCAGCTGGTCCTTGTGCCTGCTCCGGTTGATCATCTCCACCACCTTTTCCGTGGCGTCCATCCCATCCCTTTCCACGGTGGTGCTCAGCACCCCCTCCAGCCTCTCCCTCCCCCTCATCACCACCCCCACCAGCAGGACCTCTTTTCCCACCCTGGGCCTGAAGGTGCCGTCATCCACCCCCAGCACCCTTATCTCAGGCTTGATCTTCCAGAACTTCACACACCTCAAGGGGGCACCTTGAAGTTCTTGAGCTCGGCCTTGAACTCCTCCTCCAGCTTCCCCAGTCTCTCCTCCAGGCGCTTCAGGGCCCTCAGCAGGGCCTCCTCCGGCTTACCCCTCTTCACCCTCACGTAGAACTCGGGTACGGAGAGCAGGGGGTGTTCGATCCTGTAGGCCGCCGCCTCCACGTTCTCATCCTCGTAGAGGGTCTTCCTGAGAAGGTTGCAGAGGGTGTGGTCCTCCCCCACCACCTTGAACCGCAGGGCCCTTCCCTCCCTCTGCACCTCCTCTATCCTCATCCCCTCACCTCCCTCAGGATCTCCTCCACCTCTCCCCTAGCCCTGTTAACCTCCTCCGGGGAGCCCTTCAGCTGTATGGTCACGTGGCTTCCCCTCACCTCCGCCTCCAGATCGCACTCCAGCTCTCCCAGCCTCTGCACCAGCTCCACCGCCCCAGAGGGGTCCTTCAGGACCAGGCAAATCTTCCTCACCCTCACCTTCCCCAAGGCTCTCCCTTCCCGTAGTCTTCGGCCACCTTCCTGAACTCCACCCTGTTGCAGACGGGGCACCTGAGCTTCCCCAGCTTGAGGTTCTCCACCCGCAGGGGAGTGTTGCACCTGAAGCACTTGGCCAGGATGACGCCCAGATCGTCCTCGGTGGTGGAGAGCTGAACCATCTCCCTCCCCACCTCCTCCACCTTGGCCCGGACGATGTCCCCCACCCTGAACTTCCTCTCCAAATCCCTCACGTACCTCCTGCTCACCTGGGAGACGTGGATCACCCCCAGCTTGGGAGGGGGCAGCTGCCTCTCCTCGTTCCTCCGCAGGCTCTCTATGTTCACCTCCGCCCTCTGGGGCATGACATCCTCCACCTCCCCCAGCACGATGTCGCCCTTCTTCAGGACGGGGGGATAGCTCTTGGGAAGCACCGAGATCTTCCTCGTCCTGAGGTCCACCAGCACCAGCCCCGCGCAGGAGGAGTAGACCTTTCCCTCCTCCTCATAAACCCCCTCACCCGGCAGGAACTCCTCTACCGTGGAGAGGAAGGTCCCGGGCACGACGAAGGTACCCGTCTTTATCTCCTCCATGGTCACCACCTACCTTGCGGCTTCAAGTTAAAAATCACTCGCTTCCACCGAATCCAGCCTGTAGTCCCCCTCCTCCCCCAGCAGGAGGAGGAGCTCCGGGGGGGTGAGGAGGGGGAGCCCGAACCTCCGGGCGTCCTCCAGCGGTATCCTGGGACAGGCCACGCATACCGCGGCCTCCAGCCCCAGATCCAGCAGGGGCTCGGGCCTTATCTCATCCGCCACCACCTCCACCACCCTCTTCCCCGCCTCCCTCAGCCTCTCCGCCAGCCTCCTCGCCAGCCTGAACCTGGCCTGTCCAGGCTTGGTGCTCACCACCACCCCGAAGAGGGAGCCTTCCGCGGCCCTGGCCATCACCGCCCTCCTCTCCCTCAGGAAGCCCTCCCTGGAGTCCATCCTCTCCACCCTGCCGCTGAGGGGATCCACCGCCACCACGGGCCTGCCCGTGGCCAGGTGTACCCCCAGCGGGTGGAACCTCCCCGTCCCGAAGTAGAGGAACTTCTCCACCCCTCCCCCCACGGAGAGGGCGGAGGTGAGATCGCAGCCCAGCACCTGCCCCGCATATCGGGTCCTGGGACCCGGTCCCCCCACCTGGGGCCGGAAGCCCAGGGAGGAGAGGGCCCCCACCACCTCCGGGAGAAAACCCACGTGCTGAACGGTGGTGACCACCCCCACCCTGCCAGGCTCCTCCCCTCCGGCCGCCCTCAGAACGGCCTCCACCGGGTTCACCCTCATCCTGGCCTCCACGAAGAGGACGGGGAGGGAGGTGGGAAGGCCCATGTCCGCGTGCCCGTAGTGGAGGAGGGCCTCCGCCCCGGCCCTCTTGGCCTCCTCCTCCGCCAGGTCACAGGCACCGTAGCAGCTTCCGGCCAGGAAGAGGGCCTCCACCCCCTCCCCCCTCAGCAGCTCCTCGATCTCCCCCGCGTGCCTCCTCAGCCCCTCCGGCAGCTGGACGGCGGCTCTCCTCACCCCGTGGAGCCTGAGGAACCTCCTTACCCTCTCCTCCTCCAAATCGTAATCCTCTCTCAACTCAGCGCTCCTCCACCATCTTGAAGGCGTTCAGGTTTAGGACGATCTCGGCTATGTCGCTCCCGTACTCCCCGATCCTCCGCAGGCTCTCTATCATGAGCCGGAGGGGCAGGAGGTCCTCCCCCGAGACCCTCCTGAGCACCTCCCTTATGGCCCTCTCCTCCACCCTCAGGATCTCCTCCCTCCTTCCCATCACCGCCTCCGCCTTCGCGTAGTCCCCCTCGAAGAGGGAGTCCACCGCCTCCCTGAAGACCGAAAAGACGAGCTCCCCCATCTCCCTCACCCTCCTCACCACCTCGGCGTGAAGCGCCCCCTTCAGCTGCAGGAGGTTCTGGGCCACCAGGACCAGGTGATCGGATACCCTCTCCACGATCTTGGTGACGATGCGGTAGCCCAGGCAGTCCCTGCCGCTCTCCAGGCCTATCTCCCTCACCAGCCTGGGATCCTCCACCGCCGACTTGAGCTGCCTTATGATGTACATCCCGAACCTGTCCACCTCATCGTCCCTGGCCACCACATCCCTGGCCAGGTCGAGGTTGGAGTTCTCCAGCGCCGACATGGTGTCCTCCTTCATCGTGGTGGCTATGAGGTACATCCTCCTGAGGGCGTCCTTGACCGACAGCTCCGGTGACCTGAGGAGGACCTGCAGGACCATCTCGCCAGGAAGATCGGTGGTTATCTCCGTCCCCACCAGCTTGGTTCTTACGAAGCCCTTGAGGACCTCCCTCTGCGCCGGCGAGATCCTGCCCCCCTCCGCCCTAAGCCTTATCACGTTGTACCCCACGAGGTAGAGGGAGACCACCTTCCTGGCCAGGGCCTGCGGGGGCTCCTCCGGGGAGACCCTCAGGACGGCCTCCCCCTTCCTCTCCTTCTTCCTGGAGGGGAGGAAGACCACCAGCGAGTCCCCCCTCCTCTCGATCTCCACCTCGTCCCCCTCCTTCACCCCCATCTCCACCGCCCACCTCTTGGGGAGGGAGAGGATGTAGGTGGACCCTCCCGTGAGCTGTATTTTCCTTTTCTCCATATCCTCCCTATCTCTTATTTAGACCTATATAAAATTGGAGGTAAACTATATAAGCGGCCAAAAGAAGGGAAGGAATGCTCGAGCTCTACGCCATCAGCCTGGCCCTGGCCTTTTATATGGCCTGGGGCCTGGGAGCCAACGACGCCGCCAACCCCTGCAACTGCGTGGTGGGGGCGGGCGTCTACCCCATGAGGAAGGCCCTTCTCACCTTCGTGCTCTTCTCGGCCCTGGGTGGAATCCTCTTCGGATCCTTCGTGATGAAGACCTTCGACAGGGGGCTCATCCAGAGGGAGCAGTTCGAAACGGGCACCCTGGTGGTGGGGAGCCTCTGCGCGGCCCTGGCGGGATGCCTCTGGGTCACCTTCAGCACCTGGCTGGGAATGCCCGTCTCCACCACCCACTCCATCATGGGAGGGGTGCTGGGCTTCGCCCTAGCCACCGGAGCCCCCGTGAGGTGGGGGACGGCCAGCAAGGCCTTCCTCAGCATCCCCCTCTCCCCCCTCGTCGCCATGGGCCTGGCGGCCGGACTCTTCTTCCTCCTCCGTAGGTACTTCAGAAAGCATAGGAGGGGGGTGCCCAACCTCCTCCTCACCTTCCTCCTTTACCTCCCCCTCTTCCTGGTCCTCTTCTTCTCCCTCTTCGCCGGGATCCTGAAGTGGGGGGTTGAAGCCTCCTTAAAGGCCACGCTCCTGTGCTCCTCCGCTGTCCTCCTGGTCGTTCTCCTCTGGGTCAAGAAATCGAGAAACCTGGAGCTCTCCTGCAGACTCCTGATCCTCGTGCACTTCCTGAGCGCCTTCGCCTTCGGGGCCAACGATCTGGCCAACGCCACGGGCGTTTTCCTCACCCCCACCCAGCGCGTCCTGGGAACCCCCTCCTTCCAAGCCATGCTCCTGCTCTCCCTGCTGGGGGTGACCGGGATAGCCTTCGGGGCCTTCACTTGGGGCTACAGGGTGATAGACACGGCCGCCTACAGGGTAACCAAGCTCAACCCCCTGACCGGTCTGGCGGCCGAGTACTCCCAGGCCTTCACC
>Ga0080004_1117818_pt1 | contig 57211 bp, 51 predicted proteins | sample WasSprMetagenome_FD_69207 | JGI IMG/M metagenome (GOLD analysis project Ga0080004, IMG submission 69207) | Sulfidic aquatic microbial communities from Washburn Spring, Yellowstone National Park, USA - WS (SPADES assembly) (version 2) | ecosystem: Environmental > Aquatic > Thermal springs > Hot...
ATCCGAGCTTTTTTCAAGGAAAATCCAGACGCTGAATTTTGATAATTTCCGCTCGGGCGGGGCGGGAATTCCTTTTCCCCAAACCTCTTTTCCTTCCCGCCCCGCCCTCGCTTCCACTTCCGCCCGCTTTGCGGGCGCGGCGTCACTTTTAAACTTTACTCTTTTATAAATTTTTGTTACCATTGTAATAGAATAAGAAATCTTTATATCTATCACTTTGATTATAGTAATATATTACAATGAAGTCAAACAACAAATCTATAATTGCTGAAAATATAAAGAAATACCGAAATAAATTAGGTATTTCTCAAGATCGATTATCAAAGTTAGCGGATGTTACCTATAACACGATTATTAAAATTGAAGCGGGAACGAACAAAAACCCAACTATTGAAACATTGTCGAAAATCGCCAAGGCATTGAGAGTAACGGTTGACGATTTATTGAAAAATAATTTTTAATGAATAAAGTTTTTTATGGAATTACCAACAAAAGTAATTTTAACAAGCGGCATTGGAATAGGATCAACAAAATTAAATGCATTCGATAATGCTTTATTGAATACTGGAATAGGAAATTTTAATTTGTTACAGGCGTCAAGTATCATACCGCCGAAAGCAGAGATCATTTACCTCACAAAAGATAAGCGAGAAAAATTATTACTTAAAATTGGTTCGGTAGTGCCCACGGTTTATTGTTATATTTATGGCGAGAAAGTCGGAAGTAAAATCACAGCTGTTCTAGGGTTAGGTATTCCTAAAAATTATAAAAAACAGAACGGGGTTATATTTGAATTTGCCGGAAGCGATATCACAAAATATAAAGCAGAAAAACTTGTAAGAGAAATGATAAAGGAGGCATTGAGAGTTAGAAATTTAGAAATAGAAGAAATTAAATTTGTGGGAATAGATTGTTTAGTAAAAAAGAAATATACCTGTGTAATCGCCGCTGCTTTATTGATATAACTTAATTTAAATCAAACTATGATTCTTTTAGTTAGCAAAAACGATTATAAAAATCTTGATTTAAAAGTAAGAAAACCTGTGAAAAATTATATAAAATTTGCTGTAGCTGAAGTACCTTTTTATTCAAAATTTAAAGAGAAATTAAAAGATATTAATTACAAAAATTTCTTTAAATTTCCGATTACTTATGAACAAGATTTAATAAATAATCCTTTTTCTTTTGTTGCTAAGAATAATCAAATAGTACAACTCGCATCTTCAGGGGGAACTTACGGCAAAAGAAAACTTATTTTTAGAACAAATAATGATATAGAAAAAAGCGTAGAAACAGCAATTTCGATGTTTCGGTGTGGAGGTCTTGAGCCGAAAGATAAAATTGCAATTCTTCAACCTTTCGATTTATGGAATATAGGACATATAGCTCTGTTAACATTTCGTAGAATAGGTGCTTTAAGTGTACCTATAGGACTTTCTGTAGATAATGAGAGCATTTTAAATATCTTGGCAACAACTAAATGTAACATTATTTATGGCACGCCTTCCAAAGTAACAACAATAGCTGAATTAAGTAAGAAGTTGAATCTAACATTGAAAATAGATAAAGTATTTTGCGCCGGCGAACCAATTTTACAGGGTCATCGAGAATGTATTAAGAATATATGGAATGCTGAAATTTATGGTATTTATGGTTCTGAAGAAACTGATGGAATAGGAGCGGAATGTGATTATCATTGCGGTTATCATATATTTGACGAAACTTTATTAATAGAAATTTTAAATCCCGAAACGTTATTACCAGCTGAAGAGAATAAAGGTGCATTAGTAGTAACAAAAATAGGATATTCCGGTACAGTTTTGCTGCGATATTTATTAGGAGATTTAGTAGAGATAATAAAAGAAACTTGTAAATGCGGAAGAAAAGACTTGAGAATTTTTCCAAGAGGAAGAATAAAAGAGGTAACTTGGCTTTATGATGGTAGAAAAGTTTCGTTGCAATCAATAGAAAATGCCTTAAATATGATTTTTGGAGAAGTTCCTCAATATCAGATCATTGTTAAAAATACACCGAGAGGAAGTGTTTTAAAATTGAAAATTCTAACGAAAAATGATAATCTTTTAAAGATGGAGAAAAATTTTAAGAAGATAATAACGAAATCTTCTCAAGATATAGAGGAGGGATTTAATAAGCGAGAAGTCAAATTATCTATTAAGTTATCAAAAGACCCCTCTGAATTCATTTATACCGAAAGAGGCAAAATTCCAAAAATAATTTATGAAAAACATGAAGAACATAAAGGTTGATAGAGAATATATAGAAATATACCCCGTAAATTGGCAAAATGTTAATCAAAAAATGGTAGATAAAATATTTTCTAGCCGTTCTTTTGATTTTATTAAAGAAATCAGTTTATATGCTCATATCCCATTTTGTCCTACTATTTGCCCTTTTTGTAAATTTAATGTTTCAAAATATGAGTCTTCAATTTATCAGAAATATCTTAATGCACTGAAAAAGGAAATATCTTTATTTAAAAATCATCCAGATTTACAAAATCGCGTTGTCACAGCTATTTATTTCGGAGGTGGTACAGGTTCGATGTTAGCAGCAGATGATATTTATGAAATTTTGAATTTAATGAGTAACATTTTCCCGATAAGTCAGAAAGTAGAAATCACTGTTGAATGCCATCCGGGTACGGTTAATTTTAGGAAACTGAAAGATTATCAAAAAGCAGGTGTTAATCGTATTAGTTTAGGAATCCAGTCCTTCCAAGATCAGAATTTAAGAAATATCGGAAGAACTCATACGGCCCAACAAAATGAAAAACTTTTGAAAGAGGCTTTAAAAATAGGTTTTAATTGTGTAGCAATGGATTTAATGTATAGACTTCCAAATCAAGACTTTGAAAATTTAAAATTCGATTTAAATAAAATTAAAAAACTTTCTCCCGATGGAATCAGTGTTTATAGTTTAGAGCCAGAAGCGACACCTTTAGAAAGAAAAACTTCTGAGATGCCGTCAGAAGAAGTTGATAGAAAAATGTTTTATTTTATAGGAGATTTTCTTGAAAGTATTGGGTATTGTCGATTTATGCAACCTGATTTTTCCAAACCCGGTAAAGAATGTAAATATGTATTAAATGCTTGGAAAGCGCCGCAGCAATTAATGATTGGTTTTGGTGCCGGTGGCTAATACGCATTATTTTGGAAATCATGTATGGGCGAATGTTTATCCTGTAAAAAGTTATGTTGAAGCTGTAGAAAAAGGATACTTTCCTGGTGTTATGGGTATCGGAGTTCCTTTAGAAGAATTAGAGACGAAATATATGGTTTTAGGTGCTCGACATCTTTCGATAGAAAAAAGGAGTTTTGAAGCAATGTTTAAGAAAAGCATCAGCGATAAATTCAACTCTGAAATTAATAGATTAAAGAAATTAAAATGGATAAAAGAAGAAAATAGTTATTACAAAATAACAAGGGAAGGATTATATTACATCGATAACATATCAAAGACATTTTATAGTAAAGCGAATAAAGGAAAAGGGCAACCGTGGCTTAAAGGTCTTTATAACTATATTCCTAAAAAATTTTATAAACCTTTGAGGTCTTGACCAAATTCATAAAATTTGATAAAGTTGTTAGAGAGTGAAAAAGCTCTTTAACAACTTAATAAGGAGGCGAAGAAATTATGGAAAAAGAACCAAAATTAACAAAAGAAAAAAAGGTAATAGTTAAAACTCTCTTAAATGGATGGAGAGAAACAAGACAGCTTACACTGGACTGGATAGATACTCTATCATTAGAACAATTAAATCAAGAATTGTCGCGACCAGGCCTTAATTCCTTTACGAAGCATATTTACGAAATGGGAGAGGTTCAGAAGATATATGCAGCTGTTCTAAAAGGAGAAAAGCCCGATATGGAAAAAGTCACAGGCTTAACTTTCGAATCAGAAAAAATTATTGCCACAACAAAGGAAGAATTAAAGCAGTTTCTTACCGCATGTGATAAAAGTTTTCGCGAAGCAGTAAGTAAGGTAAAAAACTGGGAAGAAAAAGTTTTAGTTTTTGGGACAGAAGTGCCAAAATTTGGCATTGTAGAACTTTTGATAAGACACGAAACTTTACATCACGGACAATTCATCGCTTTCGGTTACCTTCTAGGTGTTCAATTTCCGCAAAGCTGGATAGATGCATGGGCTTTACCTACTAAGTAAAACCATTTTCGACCTGGGCATGTCGAAAAACTGCCTATTCTTTTCGAAAAGAATAGGAGGTGAAACAAGATGGACAAGAAAACATTGTATTGGAAGCTTGCATGGGACACCTTTCATTTACAAGTTTTCGACTATGAAAGTGATGCAAACAGAATAAATAATTGGATTAAAGGAAAGAACTATAAAGTGGGGAATATATTAGAAATAGGGTGTGGTGCCGGTCGCTATCTTAAATTCTTAAAAAAGTTTGGATACAAATGTGTAGGTCTAGACATAGATGGTAAGATCCTGGAGTACGCGAGACAAACAGTTCTTCAAGAAGATAGGGACGTTGAATTAGTAAAAGGAGATATACTCAAAAGAATCCCTTCATTCCTTAAAGAACAATTTGATTTGGTTCTCGCTAAGCACCTCTCATTTGCTTTGGTTGATTTAGAAAAGGTTTTAGATTATGCGAAGAAAGCTTTAAATCCAAGAGGTCCTAGACTCTTAGTATTTGATTTTATGGTAGCTAATAAAGATAATCTCGATAAAGAAATCCTTAGTATCGATAGCGCCGTAAAGGATTGTCTCTTTCTGGTGAGATTAAATCGGATGGAATTAAGAAAGGAATTAAACGGATATATCTGGGAAGAATTTTATATCATAAGGGATACGCGAGGGAGAGTTACTTTTACCAAAACCAATACTTGAAATTTATGGTTTCTTCGGTCTAGCGAATTAAATAAATTGTTAAAAGAGAAAGGTGTAGAGATTGAAAATGAGCTGGAGGAGGACACAGGGATTAATAATTTAAAGGGGGTGACAATCTATGGCAAATTTAAGTAACAAAATTTCTATTCTTATTGATAAGGATCTAAAGAAATCAGGAGAAAGAGAGTTCGCACAGAGACGAAATAGATTAATTGGCAAAGAGGTTGTTTCCTATGGAGTGAAAGTCCGAGAAATTAGAAAAATTGTTAAAGAATATTTCAAGCGATTTTCAAAAGAAAAGTGGCGAGAGATTGTCAAAGAGTTGATGTCAACAAAAGTGTTTGAGAATCAAATGGCTGGCATATTTCTTTTGGATCTTTTTCTTAAAACTGAGGAAAAGATAAGTATTTCTGAAATTGAAGAATTGATTAAAGACTACATTGATAATTGGGCAACTTGTGATACGATAAGTGGCGAAGTCGTCGCAAAAGTATTAACACATTCACCAAAAGAAATAAAAAGCTTAGATACTTGGGCAAAATCTAGAAATGTTTGGCTGAAAAGGGCTGCTTTAGTAACAATAGTGAAACTCAAAAACAAGATTGAAAATTGGCAAAGAATTGCTTCTGAGATACTTTCCTCGTTGAGCGAGGAACGAGAACCGATTCTTAAAAAAGCGATACACTGGTTACAAAAAGAAGTTCTTTAATAACGGGGCGAGAAAAACGTTGCGCCCCGTTTTTTATTTTTGTATATATAATAAGTTCAGCGGCGGCGCGCCCGCAAAGCGGGCGGAAGTGGAAGCGAGGGCGGGGCGGGAAGGAAAAGGAGTTTGGGGAAAAGGAATTCCCGCCCCGCCCGAGCGGAAATTATCAAAATTCAGCGTCTGGATTTTCCTTGAAAAAAGCTCGGATTTTGTTCAAGACAGACAGCAAAGTTTTTCAAGAAATAGTTTTCAAGCAAACTATATACTCTCCTTTTATTTTATCTTTTTGCAATTCTTCGATTACTTTTTCTAAACTTCCTCTATAAATTTTTTCATGAAATTTTGTTAATTCCTTTCCTACAATCGAAAAGATTTTAAGGTTTTTTTCTTTTGCCATTTGGTTTATTTCTTTTAAAGTTTTCAAAATTCTAAAGGGAGACTCAAAGAATATTTTGGGTTCTTTTCCTTCAAAAATTCTTTCTAAAAATTTTTTCCTTTTTTTCTTTTTTGGTAAAAATCCCAAAAACAAAAATCTGTCAGCAGAAATTCCAGAAACAGAAAGCAAGGTAGTGATGGCAGAGGGTCCTGGAATGGGAACAATTCTTAATTCATTTTCTTTTACATTCTCAAGTAAAAATTCAATTAGTTTTCCTCCCGGATCGGAAATTCCAGGCGTTCCCGCGTCGCACACTAAAGCCAAAATTTTTCCTTCTTTCAAAAAATTTAAAATTTTTTGTGTGTCTTTTAATTTTGAATGTTGATGGTATCTCAACAAAATTTTTCCTTCGATTTTGTAAAAATCCAAAAGTTTTTTCGTTCTTTCTATGTTTTCGCACAAAACAATTTCTGAACTTTTTAAAATTTCAAGGGCCCTTATGGTAATATCCTTTAAGTTACCAATAGGGGTTGCCACAACATAAAGAAAAGCCATGAGAAAATTTTAAAATTTTTCTTCTTCAAAAAATCTTTGGAAAAACCTAAAGAAAAATCCAGATAAAGGCATGGCTAAAATCGCTCCCCATATTCCCATTAATTTCCCTCCGATTAAAAGGGAAAGTAAAATTAAAAAAGGGGGCAATTCAACATATTTTCTAGCTAAAATCGGCACCAAAACGTTTCCTTCGATAATTTGAATTAAAAAAAGTAAAATTAAAATCAAAATTCCTTTATAAAAGGAATCCAATATGGCAATTATTACGATTAAAGATCCTGCAAAAAGAGGTCCTAAAATTGGAATAAAATTTGCAATTCCAAAAAGAAAGCTTAAAGAAATGGGATAGTTAATTTTAAGAACCAAAAGGGAAATAAAGCATAAAAAGGTGCAAAACAAGGATCCGATGATTTTTAATCCAAACCAAAAAGAAATTTTTTCTTTTATTTCTTCCCAAATTTTTAAAACCGTTTCCTTTTTTTTTCCAAAAACGAGAGCGATTATTTTTTCCATGCTTTTTTCCTCTATTGAAAGAAAAAAAGCTAAAGAAAAAATTGAAAAAGCCGACATTAAACTTCCAAAAACAGCAGAAACCGCAGAGACAAAGTTTTTAGAGGCAGAAACTAAAAAAGACTGAAGTTTTTGCGTTAATTCTTGAAAGCTTTCAAAAGAAATTATGCCTAAGGTTTTGAGAGAGGGCGAAATTTTTTCGAAATAATTTGGAATAAGTTTTATGAAATGATTGACCTCCTTAAAAAGAGGAAGAGAAATGAAGTAGATAGACCCTATCAACAAAATGAAAAATGAAAAATAGACAATTAAAGCTGCTACTGGTCTTGGAATTTTAATTGCAAGAAGGCTTATTGGTTTTTCAAAAAGAACCGCTAAAACAAAAGCAAACAAAACCCACAGTAAAATTTCGCAGACGATAAAGAGAAAGTAGCACAAAAGAATGAAAAGAGCTATTTTCAAAAGAGTTTCGTTTGAAATTTCTATTCTTGAGTTCATATTTTAAGAATCTCTTCAAGTTCCTTTTCTTCAAGATAAGGATGAATGATGGCCAAGTTTAAATTTTCCGGTCTAAAAAATTTTTCCATAAATTTTTTTACTTGATCCAGTGTTACTTTTTCTATCTTCTCAAAAAATTGTTTTTTTGTCAAAATTCTATTTTCTAAAATTTCTTGCACAAGATAAAAATTAAGTCTATTTTCAGCGCTTTCCCAGAAAATATCAAACTTTCCTTTAATATTTTCTTTTGCTTTTTTCAATTCTTTGATAGAAATTTCAGATTTTATTTTTTTGAATTCTTTTAAAATCTCTTCAATTCCCTTTTTTGTTTCTTCAATTTTTAACCCTGCAGAAACTGCTAAATATCCTGAATCTAAATCCGAATGAGATTCTGAAAAAATGTAATAGGCAATTCCCATTTCTTCTCTTATTTTTTGAAAAAGTCTCGAACTCATCATTCCACCCAAAAGAGTGGCCAAAACTTCTTGAATATATTTTCTTTCATCAAAGAGATTTACTCCTCTTATTCCCAAAATTAAATGACATTGTTCTACTTTCTTTTTTTCTAATAAAATTTCAGGTTTTTTTTGATTTTCTATTAATTTGGGTCTTTCTCTTTTTTTTCCTGGTTTTGCTTTTTGAAAATATTTTTTAATTTTTTCTAAAATCTTTTTTTTATCAAAATTTCCACTAATTCCTAAAACCAAATTTTGAGCTATGTATTGTTGTTTTTTGTATTCTAAAATCATTTCCCGATTGAAACTTTTTATCGTTTCTTTTTTTCCTATAATAGGCCTTCCCGCGTTTTGATTTCCGTATAATAATTTTGGCCACAAAATTTGAATTTTTTTCATGGGATCGTCGTTGATCATATTCAATTCTTCAATTACCACTCCTTTTTCTTTTTCAATTTCTTTTTCTGGAAAAAGAGAATTGAAAAAAATGTCCGTCATCCAATCTAGTGCTAAATTTTGTTGTTTTGAAGTGATTTTCACGTAAAATCCTGTAAATTCTTGTGAGGTAAACGCATTATAAATTCCTCCAACACTATCTAAAGGTTCAGTTAATTCTTTTGGCGTCGGCCTTTTTTTGGTACCTTTAAAGAACATATGCTCTAAAAAATGAGAAATTCCAGCTTCTTTTTCTGTTTCATATTTAGACCCAGTTCCAACCATTAACAAAACAGTAAAAACATCCGTGTTTTTTTCAGGAACCAAAATTATTCTCATTCCGTTTTTAAGTTTTCTTTTTAAAAATTTTTCCATAATCAAAAATTAATACTCAAAAGATTTTTTGTGCCCGGGGTGGGATTTGAACCCACATGGGCGCAGGGCCCACAGAATTTTGAGTTCTGCACGTCTACCAATTCCGTCACCCGGGCTTCAATAAATTTTATTTTATTCAATTTTCTGTTTTTTTTCAACTCACCCCTCTTGACTTTTTAATTTGAAAAATTATAATATAAAGTATGAGAAAAATTTTTTCGGGATGATTTTTGAATATTGAGCTTGGAAGCTTTTTGAAAATTTTTGCCGCTTCCAAGCGGCTTTTTTGAACTTTAAAACTGAAAAAATGAATAATGGGTGTTGGTTGGTGCAGCTTCTGGGGTTTAGAGGTGGATGGTGGATGCCTCGGGAGTTGGGAAAAAGAGGGCGTGGCGTAGCTGCGATAAGCTAGGGGAAGGTGCGTAGCAACCTTTGATCCCTAGATTCCCTCTCAACCCGGGGAAGTGAAACATCTCAGTACCTGGAGGAAAAGAAACCAACTTTAGCTTATTAGCTGATTAGCTTATTAACTTTTTAGGAAGTTTTTAAAAAATTTCAAAATCCTAATCAGCTAAAAAGCTACAAGCTAATAAGCTAGGTAATTCCCTTAGTAGCGGCGAGCGAAAAGGGAAAAGCCCAAATCTTCTCCCCCCAGATATACATCTGGGGGGAGGGGAGGTTGTGGGAGTAAGACAGAGGAGAAAATCCTCAGGGAGTTACAAATTTTTTCTCTAGCCGAATGACCCTGGAAAGGGCAGCCAGAGAGGGTGAAAGCCCCGTAGGCGAAAGGGAAAAAACTCCCGGGTCTTACTTCCCGAGTACCTCGAGGCCAAGAAAACCTTGAGGGAAGCAGGGAGAACTAATCTTCCAAGGCTAAATATCCCAACTCACCGATAGTGAACTAGTACCGCGAGGGAACGGTGAAAAGTAGGGAGGTGATCCCGGTGAAATAGAACCTGAAACCATCCACTTACAAGGAGTCGGAGTCCCCCCAGATATACATCTGGGGGGATGACGGCGTACCTATTGGAGCAGGATCCTACGAGTTTTCGTCTCTCTCTAGTCTAAGGGCCTTATGGTCCGGAGGCAAAGTGAAAGCGAGGGTGAATAACCCGCGAGGGAGAGGCGAAAGACCCGAAGCCAGTCGATCTATCCCTGGGCAGGGTGAAGGTGGTGGAAAACACCACTGGAGGCCCGAACCGGTGAGCCGTGCAAAACTCTCGGAGGACCTGGGGATAGGGGTGAAAGGCCTATCTAGGCTGGGAATAGCTGGTTCTCCCCGAAATAGCTTTAGGGCTAGCCTCAGGCGTTTTCTTGGTACGGTAGAGCACTGGAAGAGATAGCTTCCTTTTTGGGGCTATTTCTACCAAACTCCGAATGTATCAAGGTAAAAGCCTGGGAGTCAGAGGGTGGGGGAGAAGCTCCATCCTCGCGAGGGGAACAACCCAGATCCCAAGCTAAGGCCCCAAAATCCGGGCTAAGTGCTAAATGAAGGAAGTAGGATTCCTTAGACAATTGGAAGGTGAGCTTAGAAGCAGCTATCCTTTAAAAAGTGCGTAACAGCTTACCAATTGAGGAATCCTGCGCCGAAGATTCATAGGGGCTAAAGCCTGGTGCCGAAGCTGGGATTTCCCCCCAGATATACATCTGGGGGGAGAGGTAGGGGAGCGTTCCTACTGGGCTGAAGGCAGAAAGTGATTTCTGCTGGACCGGTAGGAAGCGAGAATGTAGGAATGAGTAACCGCAACCTGGGTGAAAGCCCCAGGGGCCGAAAGCCCAAGGTTTCCGTGGCAACGATGATCGACCACGGGTTAGGCGATCCTAAGGGGAAACCAAAAGGTGTACCCGATGGGTAGTGGGTTAATATTCCCACCCTACCTAGGAGTTCTGAAGGTGCGACGAAGAGGAGTAGTCGGGAGGGATTAATGGCTTTCCCTCAGCCGGGTTTTTCCGGGGTTCCCGACAAATCTTCTTCCTAGAAAAGCCCGTAGGGATAACTCCTAGGTAACCGTACCGCAAACCGACACAGGTGGGCTGGTAGAGTATACCAAGGCCAACGGGTGAAAGCTGGGGAAGGAACTAGGCAAAAAAGCTACCCGTAACTTCGGGAGATGGGTTTCCTACCTTGTGCTTCGCACAAGGAAATTCGAAGCACGAAATCCTAAATTCTAAACAAAATTCCAAATTACAAATCCCAATGTTTTAAACAAAATAAAAAATTTGGGATTTGGAAAATTGGAATTTAGAATTTGTTTAGGATTTCGAATTTAGAATTTCGGATTTTCTCGTGCGGAGCACGAGGTGGGGCGCAGCGAAAGTGTCCCAGGCGACTGTTTAACAAAAACACAGGTCCCTGCTACAAAGCGAAAGCTGATGTATAGGGGCTGAGGCCTGACCAGTGCCCGTGTGTTATGGTTGGGGATCTCTGGGAAATTTCTCCCTGGAGGTTCACTGACTTAAGCCACGGGTGAACGTCCGGGGTAACTCTGACCCTGCTAAGGTAGCGTAATCCCTTGTCGGGTAAGAGCCGGACTTGCCCGTAAGCTGGCTCATAACGGAAGAGGGGAAAGGTGGCTGGAACAAGGGACAGCTAAAAAACCTTTCTTTAATTCCGTGGGAATCCCCCAGAAGGTTTTCTGGGGAGAGACCCGTAACGACTGAGGGATTTTTCCCGAGGCGGAAGCGATCCCTTCAGATGTACATCTGGAGGAACAACTTCCGCAAGACGCCAGCTAGCGAAGTGGTAAAATAAAAGAATGAAAATGAAAAGGTTAAATCCATATTATGTGACTGGATTGGTGGAAGGCGAAGGAAGTTTTTATGTGGGAATTTTGCCAAGAAAGTTAGGAAAGGTTGATTTTGAAGTAAGACCCTCTTTTTCATTGAGTCAGCACAAAAAGAACCGATCGCTTCTGTTTAAACTGAAAGAATACTTTGGATGCGGAACGATTCGGTTTTCGAAGAAAGATCAAACTTACAAATTTGAAGTTAGAAGCCTTAAGGATTTGAAAGAAAAAATTTTGCCTCATTTTGAGAAGTTTCCTTTGCAAGAAGAGAAAAAGAAAGATTTTGAAATTTTAAAAGAAGTGGTGGAAATGATGGAAAAAAAAGAACATCTAGAAAGAGAAGGGTTGTTAAAGATCGTTGAATTAGTTGAAAGAATGACTGGCAACGAAAAAAGGAAAAAATTCCTTCAAAAAATTGCCACTTCGCTAAAGGAATAGTCTATAATGAAGTTCCGGCCCGCATGAAAGGCTTCACGACTTGGGAACTGTCTCCCCCAGCTGCCCGGTGAAAATACAGTAAGCGTGAGCATGCGCTTTAGCCGCGGCTAGACGGAAAGACCCCGGCAGCTTTACTGCAGGGTGGTACTGAATTGTTGTTTCTGGTGCATAGCGTAGCGGGGAGGCGATGAAGCTGGGTCTCCGGGCCCAGTGGAGCCGCCAATGGAACACCCGCCATTGGAAATTACAATTCTTATCTACGCAGAGCCTGCAAGTTCTTTGTAAAAGAACCGGTGGGTTTTGCTAGAGAAAGTGCCACCTGGGCAGTTTAGATGGGGCATTTACCTCCTAAAAGGTAACGGAGGTGTGCATAAGGTCGGCTTAGGGTGGATGGAAATCACCCTAAAAGTGCAAGGGCAAAAGCCGGCTTGACTGTGAGGGAGACATCCTGAGCAGAGGGGAAACCCGGCCCTAGTGAACCGACCTCTCTTTATAGGAAGGGGGGAGATCATCGGCCAAAAGTTACGCCGGGGATAACAGACTGGTAGGGCCCGCGAGTTCACATCTACGGCCCTGTTCGGCACCTCAAGTTCGGGGTGCCCTGGAGGGTAACCTCTGGGTAAAAAAGCCACCCAAAACGGTGAAACTTCATTATGGGAGAAAATTTTGATATACTCTCCCTAATGAACAACGCCGTGGGAAATCTAACCTGGCAACAAAGATCAGTAATTTTAGGTTCTGTTTTGGGAGATGGACATTTGAGAAAGATAGAAGGAAGGAAATTTGCTTTTCTGGAAATTCAGCATTCTGTGAAGGCTAAAGAATACTGTCAATGGAAATACGAGATTTTGAAAGATATTTGCAAGAGTCCTCCAAAGATAAGAAAAATGGATGAGAAAAGAGAAGTGATAAGGTTTCAAACAAGAGAACATCCAGAAATCGAAGAGATTTATCAAAACTTCTACAAGGAAGGAAAGAAAGTAATTCCAAAAAATTTCACTTTAAATCCTCTGATTTTGACGGTTTGGTTTATGGATGATGGAAGCAAAAGTAAAGAAAGTATTTACTTGAATTCCCAGCAATTCGATTGGAAGAGTCAAAGAAGGTTATTACATGCTCTAAGATTGATGGGGATTAGAGCAAGAATGAATAAGGACAAAAAATACTACAGAATCAGAATTTTAAAAGAATCGACAGAAAAGTTTATAAAAACTATCAAACCATATTTACACCCTTCAATGTCCTATAAACTTCCAGGTTAGATCCTGTAGAGACTTCTTGGGATTTTCCTGAGGGGCCTGCCAAAAGGCTGGCAGGCAAAAGAGGTGGCCTCCCCCCAGATATTCATCTGGAGGGATGAAGGCATAGTCCTTACCCAAAATGGGGAAGCGATGTCGGCTCGTGACATCCTGGGGGTGGAGAAGGCTTGGACTTCTCTCCTTTGGGGAAACCCAAAGGTAATAAACCGGCCCAAAACGGGGAAGGCCTTCATTAGGGGCTTGACCCTCGAAGCCCAAGGTATTAAAATACCACTAATGAAGGTTAACCCCGTGGGAAAGAACTTGTCTAAAGTAGAGCTGGCTTATTTGGCTGGTTTAATAGATGGAGACGGAGCGATAATGGCTTGGATCGAAAGACATCCAGAGAAAAAATTTAAGTTTCGAGTAAGGCTTGCGCTGAAAGTAACTTTAAATCAAAAACAAATTCTTGAATGGATAAAAAAGAAGGTAAAGTTTGGATATTTAAAGAAGAATCGAAATCAACACGAATGGTGTACTCAAGACCAAGAAAAGATAGAAAATTTTCTTTCGGAAATCCTTTTCTTCTTAAAGGTTAAGAGGAAACAAGCTGAAATTGCATTGAAAATCGCGAAAATAAAAGTTAAAAGTTTTGAAGATCTAGTGAAAAAAGCAAAATTGGCTGATTCTTTAGCGAAGTTGAACGCCCGCTCAAAAAGTATAAGAAAAAATTTTTCAAGTGCTCTCTTTAGACAAGTTCTCCCGTAACGACTGATCCCTAAAAGGGTGAGATAGGAGCCAGCCAAAATTTGGCGAACCCCTATCATACGGCCGGCACCTAAACCTTAGCCTTTGGTTAAGGCATGGTGAAGGTATAGTCTTGCCCCACCAGTAATGATGGAAGGCTGAGCTCCCAAGGGTTGGGCTGTTCGCCCATTAAAGTCACTCGTGAGTTGGGTTCAGTACGTCGTGAGACAGTACGGTCCCTATCTACCGCGGCCGTTCGGGACCTTGAGGGGAGTGTGGGGTAGTACGAGAGGACCCCCCGCAACCGACCTCTGGTGTACCAGTTGTCGAGCCTATCGGCACAGCTGGGTAGCTATGTCGGGAAGGGATAAGGGCTGAAAGCATCTAAGCCCGAAGCTCACCCCAAGATTAGGGTCCCCAATCACCCCGCTCAGAGACTATGAGCTTGATAGGGCGCACCTGTAAGTCCCGTAAGGGATTGAGGGGAGCGCTACTAACGGGGGATTGCCAGAGGCTGCACCACCCAGCACCCATTATTACATTTTTATAAACAAAGATAATGCGAATAAACGCGAATTTAATGCCGATCTACAAATATGCAAATATTCGCAATTCGTATCATTGGTATACCATTCGTAGATTTGCATTGTGGCTTTGGTATAAAATTTTGGTAAAAGTAAGGCGGCCATACCTTGAGGGGCTCCACTCCTTCCCATCCCGAACAGGATAGTGAAATCCTCAAGGGTCGATGGTACTCAACCCTTACGGTTGGGGAGAGTAGATCGCCGCCTTACTTTTGCTAAAATTTTAAATGAAAACTCAATCTGCTTTTTCAAATTTTAAAAAATTTCTATTGATTTTTTTATTTTTTTTAATCCTTTTTTTCGCTAATTTTTTTTGGGGAGAAAAAATTAAAAATTCTATTTTTAAAGCATTGTCACCTCTTCAAAGTTTTCTTTGGCAAAAGTTTCACTTTCTTTATTTTTTGCCCCAAAAAATTTCAGAAATTAGAAACCTTGAAAAAGAAAACCAAAATTTAAAAAAAGAAAATTTAGAACTTAAAAGCGAAATCGAAAGATTAAAAGAAGAGAAAAAAGAGTGCGATTTTTTAAAATCAGATAGAACCAACACATTCCAAAATTTTGAATACTTAATAGCGAAAATAGTAACAAAAACAACGGATTCTGACTCCTTTTTAATTAATAAAGGAAAAAATGAAGGTGTTTTTGAAGGACAAATAGTTTTGGGGAAAGAAAAGGTTTTGTTTGGGAAGATTGAAAAAGTGTATGAAAATTTTTCAAAATTAAGGTTGATTAGTTCAAAGAATTTTAAACTTTTAGTGAGAAAAGAAGATTCAGAAAAAGATTTACTTTTAGAAGGAAGAGGAAATTTAGAATTAATTTTAAATTTTGTTCCAAAAGAAATTAATCTTGAGCCCGGTCAAAAAATTTTTACCTCTCCTTCTCAAACAGATTTTCCAGCTCAAATTCTCGTTGGAGAAATAAAAGAAGTTATCAAAAAAGAAACTCTTCCTTATTACCAGGCAAAAATTAAGCCTTATTTTTTGAACTTTGATTTTGTTTATTTAATAAAAAATTTTAAACCATGGGCAGAAAAATAATCTTTTTAGCACCTTTGTTTTTTTTAATTCAGGGTTTAACTTTTTTTTCATTTAACCTTTGTCTTCTCTCAGTTTTAGTTTTTTCTTTTTTCAAAATTTCAATTTGGTACCCCTTTTTTGTAGGTATTTTACTCGATTTTTTTTCTGAAAAATTATTTGGATATTATACTCTTTTAGCTTTTTTAATTTATTTTCTGGTAAATCTTTTGAAAAAAATATTCTGAAACTATGCCAAAAATAAGTCCAGAAGAAATTTTGTTAGATAAATTAACTCAACAAAAAAAAATAAATTTGAAAATGAAAACTGCTCTTTCTTCTCAACCTCTTTTTTTGTTTTTTGGTTTAATTTTAATTTGTTTTTTAATTTTTTTGTTAAGAATTTTTCAATTTCAATTTTTAGAAAAAGAGAAATATTTGAGTTTAGCCCAAAAGAACGAATACATAATTCAAAAACTCACAGCAGAAAGAGGAGTGATTTTTGACAGAAATGGAGAACAACTTGTATTTAATAAATCGGAATTCAATCTTTATTTAGAAAAGAATGCTCCCCTTTTTACTGTTGAAAATTTAGCAAAAATTTTAAAAGAAGAAAGATCTGAAATTGAAAAAAAAATTAAAGAAAGTAACAAAGAAAAAGTTTTAATTAAAAAAAACTTATCGATAGATCAAGCAATTTTTATTTTAAGCGAAAAAGAAAAACTTCAAGGTTTAGAGATTAAAGAAGAAATAAAAAGAGAATATAAAGACGGAGAAATTTTCGCTCATTTGATTGGATATTTAGGAAAAGAAACTGAAGAAGAATTTAAAGGAAAAGAAGGGTTAGAACTTACTTTAGAAGAAATATTAAAACCAAAACCGGGAGAAGTTTTGATTAAAAGAACAGGAGAGAAAAAAGAAACGATAATTTCTCAACCTAAATCTGGGAAAAACGTAGTGCTTTATTTGGACGCGAATTTACAGAGAAAAATTTATGAGCTTTTAAGAGAAAGAGAAAAAGAAGTTGGAGCAAAATCTGCAACAGCTTTGGCGTTGGATCCAAAAACAGGAGGGGTTTTAAGTTTAATTTCTTTACCTTCTTTCGATCCTAATTTATTTTTTAGCCAAGACATAGAAAAAATTAATCAAATCTTAGAAAGTCCTTTTTCGCCTCTTTTTAACCGAGCAGTTAATGGTCAATTTCCTTTAGGTTCTACTATTAAACCTCTTGAAGCTTTGGCAGGTCTGACGGAAAAATTAATTTCAAACTCAAATTTTGTCGATTGCCAAGGGAAAATCGTTATAAAGAGTCCTTATTCTCAAAAAGAATATGTTTTTAAAGATTGGAAAAAACACGGTCTTACTAACCTAGAAAAAGCAATCGCAGAATCTTGCAATGTTTATTTTTACAATCTTGGAAAAATTTTAGGGCCAACAAAAATTAAAGAATATTTGGAAAAATTTGGAGTCTCGAAAAAAATAGAAACTGATTTTCCTATAAAAAATACCGGGTTTATTGGTGACCCAAATTGGAAAAAAGAAACAAAAAAAGAGAACTGGTGGGACGGAGACACTTTTAATTTATCGATCGGACAAGGGTATATTTTTTCAAACCCCTTTGAAATAGCGAGAGCTTTTTTGCCCATTGCCAATAAGGGAAATTTTTTAAAACCAAAATTCGTTTGGAAAGTTTTGGATGAAAAAGGAGAAACAATTTCAGAAGCTAAACCTGAAACCTGGAGAGAGAATTTTTTGGATTTAAAAGATTTGGAGACAGTGAGAAGAGGAATGAGAAAAGCGGTAACAGGGGAGGGAGCTCCTTTAGCTTCTGCAAAATCTTTAAATTCTTTACCTTTTTCTGTTGCAGTAAAAACGGGTACCGCTCAAGATTCGAAAGCAGATTGTAAAAATTGTTACACGGTATGGATGGTAGCTTTTGCTCCGTATGAGGACCCGCAAATTTTACTCGTTTTGACCATGGAAGGGGTAAAAGATGTTTCTTCTGCGATTTTAATTCCTGTAACCAAAGAAATTTTAGAGTGGTATTTTAGTAAACCTTAGAAAGCCTTTCGTAAATTTCTTTTTCAATCCTTTCTTTATCTTTTGCCCATCTTCTTCTTGAAATTTCTTTAACAATTTTTGCAATTTCAGGATTTCCTTTTTTTGGAGGAAAAGTTTGAATGTTAAATGGTGGGGAAGTTTGGCCTGAAATTAAAAGCCTTAATATCGCGTTAAAGTTATCAAGGTTTGTGAGGTCGTTTTCATCGAATTGGGGACCAAAAACCTCAACTAAAAATTTTGCGTCTTCAGGTCCTACTCTGAAAGCCATTAAAGATCCAACGTTACCAAAAATTGCTTTTTTTGTTTCTTCGTCAAGTTGTCCGATAAATTGATGAGCTAAAATTAAAATCAACCTGTATTTTCTCGCTTCAGCCAAAGCAGAAATGATTGATTTTGTGGTAAAATTTTGGAATTCATCAATATAAAGATAAAAATCTCTTCTTTTTTCTTCTGACAACTCAATCCTTGAGAAAGCTGCCATTAAAATTTTTCCAGTAATAATCATTCCTAACAAATAACTGTTAATTTCTCCTAATTTTCCTTTGGATAAATTACAAATTAAAATTTTACCTTCGTCCATAATTTCCCTGAAATTTATCGAAGATTTTTGCTGGGCAATAATTGGCCTCACTAAATCGTTGGTAATAAATGCATTCAATTTACTGGTAATGTAAGGGACAATATTAGCTAAAGCTAACTCCCCTCCAGCTTTTTCAGCTTCTTTTTCCCAAAAGTTTTTTACCACTACGTTTTTGCATTTTGAAAGTTTAAAAGCCCTGAAATCTTCGTCTGCCAAAATTCTTGGTATTTCCACCAAAGTACATTCTGATTCTGGGTCATCCATCAAAAGTAAAAGGGCGTTTCTCATGTATTGTTCAAACATTGGTCCTCCCATTCCCGTAGCTTTCAAATTATAAAGTTTTTCTAAAATTTCTAAAATTTCGTTTACCACAAAAGTTTTAGATTCTGGATATTTTGGGTCAAATTCTAACATGTTCAAACCTATTGTTTTCTCTGGATCAGAAGGATCAAAATAAATCACATCCTCAATCCTTTGGGGAGGTATAATTTCTAAAACTTTTTCTGCCAAGTCTCCGTGCGGGTCCAAAAGAGCAACCCCTTTTTCCTGTTCAATGTCTTGCCTTACCATCTCATACAATAGAGTAGATTTACCAGTTCCAGTTTGTCCAATAATATAAAAGTGCCTTCTTCTGTCGTCTTCTAACATATAAACTTTTCTTTTTTCGTCTCGAAAGATGTTTTTACCCAATAAAATTCCTTCTTGGGGTAAATTAGGAGGGGCTGGTGCTGTTTTTGTTTTTAACCATTTAACTTTTGGAGTTAACAAGTAAGGGGTAGGGAAATGAAAAATGGTTGCTAATTCTGCGCAATTTAAAAGTAGATTTTGTTTTGGGTCAAAGATTCTGAAAGAAAACTGGAAAAAAAGTTTTTGCATTGCTCTTTTTGATAACTTTTTGAAAACTAATTGGTTAAAAAGAGGATTGTTAAACTGCGAAAAACTATTTTTTAGTTGGTTTAAAATTTCAAGAGCTCTTTGTTCTGTTTTTGCAGAAGATACTAACCTTAAATTTACTTCAAAAAGGGGAAGGTTCACTTTTTTTGAAATCGCAGAAATTTTTTCTTGGTCTAAGGGAGAAAGCTGAGTTTGAAATTTTTCTTTTTGAGGTTTTGTTTTTTCTTGGATACTCTTTATTATTTCTTCTCCTCTTTTTATCAAAGAGATTCTCGTTGGTTTTACTATCAATTGAATGACGGTTCCTTCTTCTTCTTTTTCTAGTTTTGCCAAAACAGAAGTTATGGCTGACAAAGGTTCTGTAGAGAGTTGTTCGTAAGTTTTCAAAGGAAAAACAGAAGAGTTTTTTAATTGAGCAAAAGTTCCAAAAGAGAAACCTTCTGGGTTAAAAGGGTTATAATCTTGAGTTTCTCTAACTTCTGCTTTCGGCCAGAATCCTAAAATGAGTTTTTGAAATGTTTCTTTTAAGTTTCTTGGACAAGCACAGAAAAAATGAATTTCTTCTCCAATTCTTGGAACTGCGATTTCAAAAACAAAATAAGGAGGGGTTTTAAAAAAAGAAAACTTTTTAGGTTTTATTTCTGCCAAAGAAGTAAAAAATTGTTCTGCATTTTTTAAAATTTCTTGTAAAGGAGGAAGTTTTTCTTTTTCAAAAATCTTTTCAACGGGAATTGCGACAGAAAGTAGACTAAAATTTATCAAAAACCTTAATTTTTGAGATTCTTTATTTTTTAAAAAAAGAAAAATTAAAGTTCCAGAAAAAATACTTAAAAAAATAAAAGAAAGAAAAAAAATAACTGGACTCACGTTTTTTATTCGAATTTTAAAATTCCTTTTTCAACTAAGATTTCAAAATACCGATCAACTAAAACATCGTGGTACTCGTCTAACAAAGCAGGATCGTTTAATTTTTTTGATAAAGTTTGAGCCAAAGCTACCCCCTTTTCTAACCCTTTTTCTAAAGTAATTTCTATTAAAGCTCCAATTTGTTGATTTCTTTCTAAATTTTTTAATTCCTTTACTTCGTCTATTTTAGAAGGAGGTGGAGCAAAAGATGGTTTTTGCTGAAATTTTAAAATTTGTTTTTTTATTTCTTCTTTTATCGATTCTTTTTTTAATTTTTCTTCTTTTTTTTCTACTGTTTGAATTTTTTCTTTTAATTCTTCTAAGTTTAAAAATTCAAATTTTTTTTCCATGAGCCAGGGGTGGGATTCGAACCCACGACCTACTGTTTACAAGACAGTTGCTCTGCCAACTGAGCTACCCTGGCCTATTTTAATTTTCTAATTCTTTTCCAAAAGCTAATTTTTGGTATTTCTTTTTCTTTTTTCTTTTTTTCTTTTAGTTTTTGCGCTTTTTGATACAAAAAGTTTTCTATCTTCAAAATTAAAAGCCTCGTTTTCGTCAAGCTTTTTTCTAAATAAGTTTCCCAAAAAGTTCTTTGAAAAAACTTATTTTCTTTTACTCTATTTTTTATTTTTTCATAGAATTTCCAAAAACTCAGCTCAGTTTTTTTTTCTGGCAGAGCCAATACTTTTTGATAATTTTTTAAAAAAATTCCTAAAATTCCCAAAAAAGATAAAATGGTAACTGAAAAAGAAAAAATCTCAGCTTTCATATTTTAAACCTTACATATTCTGCTACCACAATGTTTTCTCCAAATTTTGCGATTGTTTCCTCCACTAAATCTTTAATCTTTTTTGAAGGATCTTTTATCCATTCTTGTTCTAAAAGAGGCATCTCTGTCGGATCTTGGGCTGCAACTTGAAGACAAATTTCTTGAGCTAATTTTTGAAAATCTGGAGAATTAGCGACAAAATCTGTTTCGCACAATATCTTTACCATCGCCCCAATTTTTTTTGTGTTGTGTAAATAAACTGCAATCGTTCCTTCTTTTGCTTCTCTATTTTCTAATTTTTTTGCAAAGTCCCCGTATTTTTTTCTCAAAATTTCTTTTGCTTTTTCTAAATCGCCTTGAGCCTCAATCAAAGCGGATTTACACTCTTTTATCGAAATTTGAGTCTCTTCTCTTAATTTTTTTATTTTTTCTAAACTAATTTCCATTTTTTAAACCGTTTAAAATTGCTTCTTTAACCTTTCCTAAAATGTATTTTACCGAAGAGACTGCATCATCGTTGGCAGGAATAAAGTAATCTGCCATTTCTGGGTTAGCGTTAGTGTCGCAAATTGCAACAACTTTTATTCCTTTTCTTTTTGCTTCTTTAGCTGCTAAATTTTCTTTAACTAAATCGCAAATGAAAATCACATCCGGCAAATCCTCTAAATTTCTTAATCCCCCAAATTTCTCTTCAAGCTTTTTCATTTCTTCTTCCATTTCTTTTCTTTCTTTTTTCGTGTATTTTTCCCAATCTGGAGAATTTTTTTTGGCTTCCAATTCCTTCAAATATTCCACTCTTTTTTTTATTTCGGCAAAATTAGTAATAATTCCTCCAATCCACTTGTAAGTTACGTAAGGGAAAGAAAATTCTGCAGCTAAAGACTTCACTATTTCTCTAATTTGAGGCTTTGTTCCTACAAACAAAATTTCCTTTTTTTCTTTAACACAATTTTCAATAAATTCTAATGTTTCTAAAAATTTTTGTTTTGTTTTTTCCAAATCGAACACATGAACGGTATTTCTCATTCCAAAAATAAAAGGTATCATTTTAGGATGAGTTTTAGAGGCTCTGTGACCCAAATGAACTCCGTTTTGAGCCATTTCTTCTATGTCAATTTTGTATTTTTCTTCCATAAATTTTTTATTTCTTTTTAGATTTTTCTTTCAAAAACCTTTGATAAAGTTGGGAAATTAAAATTTCTTGTTGTTTTGGATCTGAAACTTCCCTTCTGATTCGTGCTTTTTCTTTCCTGATAAATTTTCTGATCGATTTTGGCAATTTTTGAGCTTTCATAATTTAAAAAATTCTCTTTTTTGCTAAAAAATTTTTTGAAGACCAAAATTTCCATGAGAATTTTATTTCACTAAGGGAAAATAAACAGTAAACTTTGAGCCTTTTCCCTCCCTGCTTTCAAAAAAAATATCTCCCCCAGACCTTCTCATAATTTCTTTTATCAACCAAAGTCCCAAACCCGTTCCTGGAATTCCTGAAGTTTCCTTCCTTTTTTCTCTGAAAAATTTTTCAAAAATTCTCCTTTGATTTTCTGCAGAAATTCCAATACCTGTATCCTCTACAGAAATATAGCATCTTTTCTTTGAAAAATCAACCTTAATTTCCACTTTTATTTCTCCTTCGAAAGTGTATTTTATCGCGTTTGTCAAAAGATTGTTTATAACTTCTTTGAACCTGTAAGGGTTGGCTAAAATTAAAATTTTCTCTTTAGGTTTTTCAGAAATTAATTTTAGATTTTTTTGTTTAGCTTGAATTTCAAAATTTTTTACTATTTCTTCGGTTTCTTTCGTTACATCTAAAATTTGAGGAGCAAAATCTAAGCTTCCTTGCTCTATTCTTGAAACTTGAAGAATGTCAGCCATTAGCTCTGAAAGATTTTTAGCTGAAACTTCCACCACCTCCAAAAATTCTTTTTCTTCTTTACTCAACTTTTGAGAGAGCATTTCTTTGAGTTCTAAAACATAATTTTTTATATTCGTTACTGGACTTTGGAGTTCGTGAGTGGCCATTCTGATGAATTCGTTCTTTGCCTTTTCTGTTTCTTTCATTTTTAAAAACAAATTGACATAGCCAAAAAGTCGAGTGTGCTGTAAAACCAAAAAAATACAAATTAAAATTCCCAAAATCATTAAAAAGAAAGTTTTCAAAATTAAGTTTGTTAAAATTTCATCAGTTTCTTTCAAAGAAAGCCCCAAAGAAACAAGACCAATTTTTTCCCCTAACGAATTTTTGATTGGGTTTGTAACTTTCCAAATTCTTTCTTTTTTATTTTGATCAAAAATTAAATTTGCAAAAGGTTCATTTTTGGACCAACTCAAAAGTAAAACGGGATCGTCTAAAATAGCTCCTACTTCTTCTGGATTTTGAGATGCCAAAATTTTAAAATTTTCTCCTTCTTTCTTTAGAATTCTTACTTGTTTTAAATTTGGGTTTTCTTTTTGAATTTGAAAGACTTTTTCTTGCAATTTTTCTGGTTGAGAAAAAAAATCTTGAGAAAATTGAGAAAAAATTTGAGCTACAGAGAGGGCTTCGGTTTGTAAAGTTAAGTTAACGTTTTTTTCAAACCTTGAAATGGTAAACTGAAGAGAAAAGAAAATGAAAAGAGGAAAGAAGACGATTAAAAAAAGGGAATAAAAAATTCCTGGAAAAGTTTTTAAAAACTCAAAAATTTCTTTCAATTTCATTTTTGATTATTTTTTTCTTCCAATTGCTAAACCGATAACAAGAAAAGCAATTCCCAAGGCAATCACTATTGTAGCCAAAGTAAAAATCAAAAAGAGGTTAAGTAGAGATTGAGCTGGGGAAGTTGGAACTTTAGCTTCTAATTCCGTAATTCTCAAAATTTTATCTCCCGTCTTCACGAAAGCAAAAGCGGAAGATTTTTCTTCAATTTTCCCTTGATTGTTAGTCAAAGCAACATAAACAGAGTGACTGCCATCGGTTAAAGGTTTATCCAAGGTATATTCAAAATATCCTTTTTCGTTCACTTTTACCATGGCAATGATTGGGCTTGAATAAATGTAAATTGTAACAAAGCTTTTTGGAATTCCTTTCCCGGTAATTTTTAGTTTTCCTTCTAAAATTTCCACTTTTTCAATGCTCAACCTTTCAGAAATTCTTCCTTCTTTTTTAGGATCTCCGGCAAGCATTCTTGAAGCAGGGTCAGGTTTTTTGGGATCAAAGCCATATTTTACTTCTATTCCATCTAAAAATCCATCTTGGTCCGTGTCTGGATTTAAAGGATCAGTTCCTAAACTAATTTCTTGCCAATCGTAAATTCCATCTTCATCTGAATCTTTAAAAGATGACTCTGAAATTTCTTTTTTTGCTTTTGCAATTTGAGCTAGTTTTACTTCGCTCTCTTGCAATTTTTGTTCTATCGTTTTTTTAACTTCCTCCTTCTTTTTCATCGCAACTTCTTTTTCTTTTTCTGGTAACTTTTCTATTTTTTCTTCAATTGGTTGAACTATCTTTTTCACTATTTCTTCTTTTTTCACTTCTTTTTCTCGTTTTATCTGCGGAGTTTCTCCTCTTACAATTCCATTCTCCACTACTTTTTTCAAATCTTTCATTTCTGGGGTGATGTCTATTTCTTTCTTTTCAATTTTTATAGGTATTTCTCTTGTGGTTTCTTTCATTTTATTTTCGATTTCCTTTTTTATTTCTTCTACCACTTTTTCAGCCATTTTTTCTTTTTCCATTAATTGAGGTTGTAAAATCTCCATTTCTTTTTTCATTTTTTCTATTTTTTCCAATTCTACCTTTTTTACTTCTTCTTTTACTTTATTGGCAATTTCAATCAAACCTCCTTCAATTTCGTATTCTCCTAAATTAGTAATTGCCTTTGCAGATATGACATAATTTCCGTTCGGGAAATTGGTGGTGTCAAAAGAAAATTTAAAAACTTCTTCGCTTATTTTTTCTGCCTTTCCTATAAAAACTGGAGAAAGAGAAGAAGTATTTCTCAAGTAAATCTCAATATTTTGAATTTCAACTTCTTCTACTTTTCCTAATTTTATTTCTAATTCCTTCGTTTCAGATAGAGTTTCCCCTCCTTTCAAATTCGAAAATTCAATTTTGGAAAGCTCTTTTTTAATATCTTGAACCATTTCTTTTATTTTTTCTTTTTTCTCTTCTAATTCAGCTTTTTTCTGTTCTATTTCTGTTTGTGTTTTTTCTATTTTCTCTTGAATTTTTAAAGGTCGAATTTCCTCTAAAGCCAAAACAAAACTTCCTGCTAAGATAGTGCTTAAAATTAAAATTAAAACTTTTTTCATTTTTTGATTTTTTTCCGATCTTTAATTAATTTTATTAAATTTTTTAAAAAATTTCATTCTCCCTTTATCACTGCCAACGGCACCAATTTTGCTACTTTTTTTGATAAACCTGCGTTATGAACCACTTCAACGACTTCATCAACGTTTTTGTAAGCTTGAGGGGCTTCTTCAGCAATCCCTTTTAATGAATAGCATTTAATAATTATTCCTTTTCTTTCAAGTTGATCGATAATTTCTCTTCCTGACAAACTCCTAATTGCTGCATGCCTTGACATCGTGCGACCGCTCCCGTGACAGCTTGAGAAGAAAGCTTCTTTTCCTTCTTTTACCCCAACTAAGACATAAGATGCAGTTCCCATCGATCCTGGAATGATCACCGGTTGACCTGTTTTTTGATATTTTGGAGGAATTTCAGGATGTCCTGGAGGAAAAGCCCTTGTTGCTCCTTTTCTGTGAACGATCAATTTCATTTTTTGTCCATTAACTTCATGTTCTTCAATTTTTGCGATGTTGTGAGCGACGTCGTATAAAAGCCTCAAATTCGCTTTTTCTCCCAAAACTTTTTTCCAGGCTTTTCTAACATAGTGGGAAATCATGTGTCTGTTTGCCCAGGCGAAATTGCAAGCAGCAGACATTGCTTTAAAAAATCTTTGCCCCTCTGGCGAATTAAAAGGAACGCAGGCTAATTCTCTATCTGGCAATTTTATTCCATATTTTGGATAAATGGGAATGATCAATCTTAAATAATCAGCGCAATTTTGATGGCCAAGGCCACGAGAACCTGTATGAATCATCACAACAATCTGATCTTTAAAAAAGCCAAATTCCTTTGCAATTTCCTCATCAAAAATTTCTGCTACTTTTTGAATTTCCAAAAAATGATTTCCAGAGCCCAAAGTTCCAACTTGATCTCTCCCTCTATTTTTTGCATGTTCAGAAACGCAATCTGCATCTGCTATTTCCATTTTCCCTCGATGCTCGCAATTTTCAATATCTTCTTTTTCTCCATAACCTTGTTCTACCAAATAAGGAACCCCTCCTTCCAAGATTTTATTTATTTGTTCAATCGAAAGTTTTATTTGCCTTCCTCTTCCTAATCCCGAAGGAACCTTTTTTTGAATTTCGGTAGCCAATTTTTCCAAATGAGGCTTAATTTCACTTTCAGAATATTCTGAAGTTAACAATCTAACCCCGCAATTTTGATCAAAACCTATCCCGCCGGGTGAAATCGCCCCTTCTGGGTATCGGGTGGCTGCTACTCCACCTATACAGTTTGAAACAACGAAATTATTCGCAATAAAGTTGTGATCAGGATGAGCTACTGTAAAGTCATAGACCCAATCTTTTAAAGGAATTTCTTTAATTTCAAAAATTTCGTCCCAAACCATTCCGCTTTTTCCCAAATTTTGGGTAGCTTCTTCTAAATAATCTTTAAATAAGGGAAAAGATGAGGGTATTCGGGGAATAATCTCTTTGATACCTTTTTTAAGCTTATAACAAACATCGGTAATAAACCTTTTAGTTAAAGGATTACCGCTAGCAAGTTGGGTAGCAATTTTTTGATAGCTTAATCCGGTTTTTAATAATTGAGGAATAGTGATTTTTATTGCTTTTTCCTTTTCTGCCAATGCTTTTTGTTTCAATTTTAAATACTGAATAGCCACATTGGCAAAAAAACTTCTCTCTCGATTATATTCAAAACCAATTTTACTCCACAAATTGATTAAATTTTCTAAAGCCGGGGAAATTACCAAATTTAATCCCCAAGAAACTTCCCCTTTAGTATTAATGTGTTTTTTATTTTTTGGTTGCTCAATATAAAGAGTTCTCACCCCAAATTCTTTTAGTAATTTTGAAATATCTTTTAAATAAGCTCTGGCATTTTTTAATAATTCTATTCTTTTACTAATTGGAAAACTGGGAGCATTAAAATTTCCCCTTCTATCTAATCTGCGATGCGGACATCTTAATTCACAACCGAAAAGAGAGGCTAAAAATAATCTTTTCTGCCAAAGAGGACATTTAAAAATCCATTTTGGAACTCTAAAAGGTTGATTTACTTTTTTCCCACGAGGAACCCCTAAGGTTTCCAAAAAAATTACAAAACTAGAAGCATTGAGAAAAAAAGAATAAGAATCATAATATTGATTATTCCGAGGATCTTTTCGTTTTCGATAATGAATTGGAGAAGGAGTATAACCAATTTTCTTTAAATCTTTTCTTACTTCCTCTAAATCTTCTGGCTTTCCAGCAAAATGAATCACTCCGTCTCCTCGTTTACCAATGAAATTCATTGAAGCGTCGCCAAAAACAAAGCCCATTATTTTCAAAATGTAAGGAAGCTTAGGATGATTATAAGTGAGAGGCAAAAGACCCCTCTTTTTTAAAGCTCTCAAATTCTGTTCAAATCCAACCTCTCCCGGTTTTCTTCCCAATTTTAAAAGAGTTTTTTTAATGTCCTCTTCAGAAATAATTATTTTATTAGAAGGCTTCTCATAAGCTACTCCCTCAAAAGGAAAAATTGCAATTTTATCTCCGCGATTTAAATCTTTTAATTTAATCATTCCTCGGGGCGTATAAAATGGGTGATCTTCAGTAGCTATAATTTCATGCCCGGCTTTGGTAATAACTTTTAATACTTTATTTTTCGGTTTAATCTTTAAGAATCTTTTAATTGGGGTTTCAGTTTGATTTTTCGAACTAAAATCAATTACCTTTAAAAAGTGACTTTGCCAATCCTTTTGAAATTTTCTAATTGGAAGATAAAAGCCTAAACTGGTTAAAATTTTAGTATCCCCCTTTAAGCAAAAACCATAACCTTCATGAGCGTCGGGCATGGCTAAGGCATATTTTACGATTCCGGGTAAAGTAGTAGTGTTTATAAGCTGTTCTAAAGATTTATCCCGAAAAACCTCTTCCAGCATCTTTTCCGAAGCATAAATTCTTGCTGGCACTCTCATCTCAGACCGAAAAGTTTTGGGTATCTCCCATAAGTAATTATTTATTTTTTTGAAATCTTTTTTACTGAGCATAATTTAACTTTTTGGAATTTCCTTCACCCGCCTAAATTTCTACAAAATTTTGGCGGGCGAGAAGCCAATCTGAAATTTTTATAAAATCTTTTTTTGAAATCATTTTATTTAATTTTAACAATCTCTGAGGAATTCTAAAACATTTTCGAACTATTTGCTATTTAAAAGCCGAGAGTTTTTTCAATGGTATTTAAAAAATTACAGTTTTTTAACTTGAAAGTAATCTAGTTCTACTGGAGTTTCTTTACCAAAAAACTGAATCAAAACTTTTATCTTCCCTTTTTCTTTGTCAACTTTAATTACTTTTCCTTCAAAATCTTTGAAAGGTTCTTCCAAAATTTTTACTAAATCGCCTTCAGAAAAATCTATTTTGTATTCTGGTTCTTTTTCTTGGGTTCTTTTTAGAATTTCTTCGATTTCTTCATCGTTCAGAGGAATGGGAGTAGTTCCTGCTCCTAAAAAACCGGTTACGTTTGGAGTATTTCTTGCTACATACCAAGACTCATCATCTACAATCATTTCCACTAAAATATAACCTGGCAAAATTTTTTCTTCCTCTATTACTCTTTTTCCGTTTTTGATTTTTATTTTCTTTTCTTTTGGCACTAAAACATTAAAAATTTTTTCTTCCATTTTCAAAGACTTTATTCTTTGTCTCAAAGCTTCTGCTGCTACTTCTTCCAGGCCCGTTTGAGTTTGTAAGGCATACCATTTTTTCTCTTTTGGAAGTTGTTGTCTGGGCATAATAAATAATATTTTATAAAAATTTATTTCTCAAGGAAGAAAAGAATACATCCCAAAGACCCAAATAAATTGCAACTATTATTGTAATTAAAATTACAATCAAAACAGATTCGAAAATTTCTGCTCTTGTGGGCCAAGAAACTCTTTTTAATTCCCACCAGCTTTCTTTCAAAAAATTCTTTATTCTTTTAAATATCCAAGTTTTTGACTTCTTTTGCATAAGTTTGAATGAATTGTTTTCTCGGCAAAACTTCTTTTCCCATTAAAATGTCAAAGATTCTTTCTGCTTCTTCTGCGTCTTCCAAACTTACTTTTATCAAAACTCTTTTTTCTGGATTCATCGTCGTTTCCCAAAGTTCCTCAGGGTTCATTTCTCCAAGACCTTTATATCGTTGAATGTTAATTGCTTTTTCTTTTGAAGTTTTTTTTAAAATTTCATTTTTTTCTTTATCTGAAAAAGCATATTTTATTTCTTTTCCAATTTGAATTTTATAAAGCGGAGGTTGGGCAATGTAAAGATAACCTTTTTCAATCGCAGGCTTAAAATATCTGTAAAACAAAGTCAAAAGTAAAGTTCGAATATGATTGCCATCTGAATCCGCGTCGCAAGCTATAATAATTTTTTTGTATCTTATTTTTTCAATATCAAAATTCTCTGCAATGTGAGTTCCTAAAGCAACCACAATCGAACGAATTTCTTTTGATGTCAAAGCTTTATCCAAAGAAGTTTTCTCAACGTTTAAAATTTTTCCCCGAATGGGTAATACAGCTTGAAATCTTCTATCTCTAGCTTGCCTTGTAGAACCTCCTGCAGATTCTCCCTCTACAATAAAAATCTCTCTTTTTGTAGGATCTTTTTCTATACAATCTGCTAACTTTCCTGGCAAAGAAAGTCCCTCTATTTTAGCTTTCTTTAAAATACTTTCTTTTGCAGACTTTGCCGCTTTTCTTGCTTTTTGAGCTAAAAGACATTTTTCCAAAATTAACTTTGCATCTTGTGGATTTTTCTCTAGCCATTCTTTGAATTTTTCTGTTATTACTTCCTCAACAATCCTTTTTGCTTCAGGATTTCCCAATTTTGCTTTAGTTTGGCCTTCAAATTGCGGTTCTTTAATTTTTATTGAGCAAATTGCGTTCAGACCCTCTCTTACATCTTCACCGGTAAAACTTTCATCTTTTTCTTTCAAAAAGTTTTTTTCCTTCGCAAAGTGATTTAAAGCTTTGGTTAACCCTGTTCTAAAGCCTGTCAAATGAGTTCCTCCTTCTGGCGTTAAAACGTTATTTACAAAACCTTCTTCAAAGCTTTCATAATCTTGAGTATAAATTAAAGCGATTTCAACTAAGCTATCTTCTTTTTCTTCTTTAACATAAAATGGTTTTTGATGGACTTTTTTTGCTGATTTTGTCAAAAAAGATAAATAGCTTAAAATTCCACCCTCAAAATAAAAGCAGTATTCAAAAGAAGGAGATTGAGTTTTGTCTGAAAAATAAATTTTTAGTTTTGGAGTTAAAAAAGCTTGTTGCCTTAAAAATTTTAAAATTTTTTCTTTGTCAAAAACGATCTTTTTTTCAAAAATTTCAGGGTCTGGTTCAAAAATGACTGTGGTTCCAGTTTTTTCTGTTTTTCCAATTTTTTCAACTTTTGTTTTTGGTTTTCCTCTCGAATATTCTTGTTTCCATAAAAAACCGTCTCGAGCAACAATAACTTCTATGTGTTCGGACAAAGCACAAACGGCTGAAATTCCTACACCATGCAAACCCCCAGAACAAACGTAAGCTTTTCCCCCAAATTTTCCTCCAGCATGAATTGTAGTAACTACTGTCTCTAGAGTAGATTTTTTTGTTTGAGGATGAATATCTACTGGGATCCCTCTTCCGTTATCTTCAACTTTAACTCTTCTTTTTGTCAAAAGAGTTACTTTTATTTCATTACAAAAGCCAGCTAAAGCTTCGTCTATTGAATTATAAATTATCTCTTTCAAAAGATGATGAAATCCTTCAACTCCTGTACTTCCAATGTACATTCCAGGTCTCTTTCTTATTGGTTCCAAACCTTCTAAAATTTGAATTTCTTTTCCTGTGTATTCTGTTGTTGGTTTTTTTTCTTTCATTTTCTTATTTCAAAATAAGGATTTTTTTCTACTTCTTTGAACATTTTTTTCATCAATTCTTCAACCTCTTTAGGTTCAATCGCTCTTTCTTTATGTTGAAAGGAAAGTCTAAAAGTTAAGCTTTTTCTCTCTTCGTCAATGTCGTAAATATCTATCAAATCCACATCGACCAAATTTTCACCTCCGCAATTTTCCAAAATCTGCATTATTTCATCTACTAAAGTTTTCTGGGGACAAATTATTGAAACATCTCTTATTATTGCAGGGTAAAAAGAATAGGGTTTAAATTCGTGTTCTTTTTTTGTAATTTCCATTAATTTTTCTAAATCAATCTCAAAAACACAAACTTTATTTTGAATCTTGAAATATTCTAAAATTTCTTTCGAAACTTCTCCCAAAATTCCAATACTATCTTCTCCTATTTTAATTTCAGAACATCTTATGTTGTTCCAAACTTTAGAATTTAAAATTTCAGATTTTGGTTTATAAAAATCAAACCAAAAATCTAAAATTCCAAGCTTTGACAATAATGCGTCCAAATAACCTTTTAGTTCAAAAAATTTATCTCCTAAAATCGCTCCACCAAGACTATTTTTTTCAATAATTTTCCCTTCTTTTTTTAGAAAGATTTTTCCGATTTCAAAAATTTTTATTTCAGAAAAGTAAGGAAGGTTCTTTTTTATGTTCTCTAATATTCTATATAACAAAGTTGGCCTTAAAAATTCAAACTCAAAAGAAGCAGGATTTTTTACTCTGATTACTTTTTCAAAAGGGATTCCAAATAAAGGAATTGTTCTTTCTGGCAAAAAAGAATAATTCATCACTTCTGTAAATCCCATCGATTTAAAAATATCTTTTATTTCTCTTTCCCACAAAATTTGAGGATCTTTTTCTGAAAAAGTTAAGGTTGTTTTTGGAAAAACTCCTTTTATTCTTTCTAAACCATAAATTCTTCCTACTTCTTCTGCCAAATCTTCTATCTCAACAATATCCTCTCTAAATTCTGGAATTTCTAAAAATTTATTTTTTATTTTTTTAAAACCTAAACTTTTTAAAATTTTCAGTTGCTGTCTTTCTGAAATTTCAACTCCCAAAATCTCAGAGATTTTTTGGGAATCAAATCTTACCACTCTTTTTTTCTCCTTTTCGAATAAAATATCTATCTTTCCTTTAACAACTTTTCCGTTGGCAATTTGTTGAATTAAGCTTGCTGCAAAATCCAAAGCAAAAGGAGCCAAACTCAAACTTACTCCGTGCTCAAACCTTTTACTAGCTTCTGTTTTCAAATCTAATCTTCCTTGAGAGCTCAATATCGCAGATTTTTCAAAGTTTGCGCTCTCTATTACTACAATTTCTGTTTTTTCTGAAATTCCAGATTCTTTCCCCCCTTTTATCCCTGCGATTGCTATTGGTTTTTCTTTGTCTGAGATCACCGCGGTTTTTTCATCAAGCTCATAAATTTCTTCGTCCAAAGTTAAAATTTTCTCTTCCTTTTTTGCCCATCTTACCATTATTTCTCTTCCTTCTATTTTCTCAAAATCGAAAGCATGCAAGGGTTGTCCCAAAAGAATCATTACAAAATTGGTAACATCGACAACATTATTTATTGGTAAAAATCCACAAACTGTTAAATAATCTTTGAGCCATTTCGGAGATTCTTCTATTTTCACATCAAAAATTACTCTTGCACAATACCTTTTGCAAATTGTGCGATCGATATTTTGAGGAGTAATTTTTATAAAATTTTCAATTTTAACTTTTTTTTCTTCTTTCAATCGCCATTTAGGTACTTTTGCTTTCTTTTTTATTATCGCAGAAATTTCTCTTGCCAAACCAAAATGAAAATAGCAATCTGGTCTGTTTGGCAAAACATCAACGTTTAAAGCAAAATCTTCCTCGACTTTTTGGGGTTCCTCGCATTCAAAAGCTCTCATAGTCAAAATTTCAGCTAACTCTTTTGGTTTTGGAAAGTTTTTTTTGAAAAAAGATTTCAAAAGGTTGTAAGAGAAAATCATAGTTTTAAAATTGTTTCAAAAACCTTAAATCTCCAGAGTGAAAATATCTAATGTCTGGGATTTTGTATTTTAACATTGTCAACCTTGTCAATCCCATTCCAAAAGCAAAGCCTTGCCACTCTTTTGGGTCGATTTTACAATTTCTAAAAACTTGAGGATGAACCATTCCCGCTCCACCTGCCTCTATCCATCCACTTTCTTTGCAAGTTTGACAACCTTTTCCTCCACAAATGACACAAGAAATATCTACTTCAAAAGAAGGTTCAGTAAAAGGGAAATAAGAAGGCCTCAATCTAATTTTCATTTCTTTTTCGAAAAATCTTTTTAAAAACTCTTCCATAATCGCTTTAAAATTGGCAACAGAAATTTTTTTGTCTACCATTAACCCTTCTAACTGCCAAAATTCAATTTCATGAGTAGCATCGATGGCATCTTTTCTAAAAACTTTTCCAGGAGCAACAATTTTTAGAGGCGGATTATTTTTTTCCATATATCGAATTTGAACCGAAGAAGTATGACTCCTCATTAATTTTTTTTCTTCCAAATAAAAAGTTTTTCCCAAAGATAAAACATCGCGCGCCGGATGGTCAGGAGGAATGTTTAGGGCGTCAAAGTTGTGCCATTCATCTTCAATTTCAGGTCCCAAAATAATTTCAAATCCCAAAGACTGAAAAATTTCTTCAGCCCTATTTTTAACAAGCGTGATCGGATGGAATGATCCAAGTTCAATTTTTTTTCCAGGAGCAGTAACATCAAAAAACTCTTTTTTCTCTTTTGTTTTTTCTTGTAAAACCTGTTTTTTTGCCCGATATTCCTTTTCTAATTTTTCTTTTAATTCGTTAATTTCTTTTCCAAACTTTTTTCTTTGCTTTAACGAAAGCTTCTTTAATTTTTGAGTGAAATTTTTAATTTCATTTTGCGCTTCTTTAAAAACTTCATCCAACTCCTTCAAACTTTTTGTTTCCTTAATTTTCTTTAAAATTTTCGCTTTTTCTTTTTTTATCTCCATAAAAATTTGATTTTTAATTTTAACTAATTTTAAACCAAAATTCAACTTTAAATAAACCTATTTTGAAAGTTGCTTTACTTGCCCAAATTGAATGTTAAGCTTGGCAATTTTTTGAAAAATTAAAATTATTCTACGGAAAAGTTAAAATGAAAAAATTCTTAATTTTATTTTTTCTTGACTTTTTATTTTTATTTTATCAAAATTACAGTAAATAAATTTTAACGCCAAAGAAAAAGAGAAATTTTAGAAAAATTGATTTAGCTTTGTAAGCTTAAAGGTCGAAATAAAATAAACAACAAAAACAAGAGCAAAAAATAAACATGAGTGAAAAATTTCAAAGATTTGTGTTATTGATGACCGCGGTTTTGGTAATGAGTTTTTCGATAAGTTATGTTGTGTCAGCATCAACAGATTTGTACACAAGTTGGCAAAAAGTTTTTAATGCCGTATGGTCGGCACTTTTTGGAGGCGGTTCTGGTACATCAACGAATACTAACACAACGAATACTACTCCTAGCACTTCTACAAATCAATCAACGAATACTAACGCCACTCCTGGAACAACTCCGCCAAATGTTAATATCGTTTCTGCAACAGGTGAAAAAATTGGAAATCGTATTTTTATGGAAAGAGATGGCGCAAATAATTCTTGGATTGGAGCTCAAGGAAGCGGTACCGATTCACAAAGAGTGGCAATAGGATTTAATTCTGACCCCACAACTGGGTTAATAAAGAATATCTATATGAGGACAAATGATCAAATGAGATTGGCAATTGATAGTAATGGTAATTTAGGAGTGGGTGGAAATATTGTGCTTTGGGGAGACAAACCTACTTATAGAATAACTAATGTTGCCTCACCTGTAAACGATAGCGATGTTGCAACAAAAGGATACGTAGACGCGCACAATGGAGGAAATGGAGGAGGTTGGACGTATTGTCGCGGTATCTGTGTTCAGAGCAATACGCCTGTAGAATGCGAACCAGGAGAAGTAAAAATGGCTGATTATGGTTATGGGGATGGTTGTTATAATGCGCGTGGTAGGAATAGACATCATAACCATTTGTATTTTGAAAATGACGATAAAGTTTATGGTGTTGGATTGAATTTTGCTACGAAGTATGCTTATGAAACAATTGGACCAACAAGGGGAGCAGGACAAGGTGAACATGCAGAAGTTGTACAATACGGAAATCAGATAATAGATGCTGTTATTTGTATGTATGACTCCTTTTATGGGCATCAAGATTATCCTTCAGGTTGTTCGATCTGTTGCAAGAGATAATAAGTTAGCGCTTGCGCATTGATAGAATTTATTTTCTTGCCCAAGGGTTACCCCTTGGGCTTTTTATTTAAGTTGAAAAATAAAGAACTCAAATAACCTATTTTTAAAAAAGAATACAACCTCTTAAAATTATTTGTTAAAATGTTCTAAATGTATTTGTCTAAAACAATAATTCTCCATATTGACATGGATTATTTTTTGTTCAGACTTGCGCCTCGCGCTAAATTTTGGTGTAGGAGTTAAAGTAGGATAAGATTAATTATGAAAACGCGAATCGTCCTACACGTAGATATGGATGCTTTCTTTGCCTCGATAGAAGAAAGGGAAAATCCCCACTTTAAAGGAAAGCCGGTTGTGGTTGGGGCAGATCCTAAAGGAGGAAAAGGGAGGGGGGTGGTTTCAACTTGCAATTATTTAGCGCGAAAATATGGAATTAAATCTGGAATGTCAATTTCAAAAGCTTTTGAACTTTGTCCTCGCGCAATTTTTTTGCCAGTAAACATTGAGCTTTACGAGAAAATTTCAAAGAGAATAATGGAAATTGTTAAAAAATACTCGAAAAAGTATGAAATCGTCTCTCTGGATGAGGCCTACCTGGACCTTACAGAATATTCTAACATTCTGCAGAATGTGAGAATGTTTGATGAGGAGGTTGAAATTGAAAAAAGCTATAAAATTACAGAAAAATTAGCAAGGAAGTTGAAAAAAGAAATTTTTGAAAAAGAAAAGTTAACTTGTACTGTTGGAATTGGACCAAACAAAACGATCGCAAAGCTTGCCACAAATTCTGCAAAGCCAAATGGCTTGAGAGTTGTAAAACCAAACGAGGTCGAAAAATTTTTAAACCCGCTTGATATTGAAGAACTACCAGGAATTGGACCAAAAACAGCAGAAAAATTAAGAAAAATTGGAGTAAACAAAATTTTTGAATTGAAAAAATTACCAAAACAAAAATTAAAAGAAATGTTTGGAAAAGTAGGAGAAAAAATTTGGGAGAAAGCAAGAGGAATCGATAATGAACCTGTGACGCAAAAAGAAATAATAAAATCTTTAGGAAGGCAAATTACTTTTGAAAGGGATACCAAAAATCCAGATTTAATTTTTAATACTTTCGAGAAATTAATAAAGGAAGTTTACGATGAGATAATTTCCAAAAATTTCTCTTTCAAAACCATTACCGTAATTTGCAGGTACAAAGGGTTTGAAACTCATACAAAATCTAAAACTTTAAAAGAACCTTCAAAAGATTTTAATATTTTAAAGAAAGAATCAAAAAAACTTTTGTTGAAATTTTTGTTAGAAAGTAAAAAACCAATTCGCCTAATCGGAATAAGAATTAAAATTGAATAAAATTAATGAAATGTATCCAAGTTATTTAAAACTTTCAAAAAAAGATTTAAAAGAAAGGGTCGAAAAACTTTTTGAAATTTTAAAAAACTGTGAAATTTGCCCGAGAAAATGTCATGTAAATAGATTGAAAGGAGAAAAAGGGTATTGCCAACTGGGATATTTACCAGGAGTTTCTGCTTACCATCCCCATTTTGGGGAAGAATCAGTTTTAGTTGGAAGGTATGGATCTGGAACGATTTTTCTGACCTCTTGTAATTTATCTTGCGTTTATTGTCAAAATTACGAAATTTCTCATTTAAGAATGGGAAAAGAAGTTTCTTTTGAAGAGTTAGCTGAAATGATGATTGAGCTTCAAAATTTAGGTTGTCACAATATAAATTTTGTTACTCCAACTCCTCAAGTGCCAGCAATTTTGAAAAGTCTAGAGATTGCAATCGAAAGAGGATTAAAAATCCCTTTAGTTTACAATACAAACTCTTACGATTCAGTTGAAGTCTTAAAATTGTTAGATGGAATATTTGACATTTATTTGCCAGATGCAAAGTATTCAAATGATGAAGTTGCCCAAAAATATTCTAATGCTCCAAACTATTTTAAAATAATGAAATCCGCAATAAAAGAAATGCATAGGCAAGTAGGGGATTTAATAATAAATTCAAAATTCAAAAATCAAAATGCAAAATTAAAATTTAAAATTCAAAATTTTGAAAAAATTCAAAAAGAATTTCCAGAAGGAGTGGTTTTAAGAGGATTGATTGTCAGACATTTAGTTTTACCCAATGGATTGGCAGGTTCTGAAAAGGTTTTTGAATTTATCGCAAAAGAAATTTCAAAGAATACTTTCATTAACATAATGGATCAATACTGGCCGGCTTACAAAGCTCATCAATACCCAGAACTTTCAAGAAAAATTACCGACGAAGAATTTCAAGAGGCAATAAATTTGGCAAAAAAATTTGGGTTAAAAAGATTGTATTTTTAATTCAATGAAAAAATCTTTCTTAAATTTGATAATTTTTTTAATTTTTGCGCTTTCAATTTCAATTTTTATTTTGTTTGAAATTCAAAAAACTCAAAAGGAAATTGAGAATTTAGCTTCTTTACCCTCGGTATTTCTTGAAAGCAAAAAAGAAAAAATCACTCTCTTTTTTGTTGGCGACATTATGTTAGATAGGGGAGTAAAAATGAAAATTAAAAATTACGGAAATGGAGATTTTAAATTTCCTTTTTTGAAAATTTTTCAATTTTTAAAAGAATCTGACCTCTTAATCGGAAATTTAGAAGGGCCAATTTCAGACAAAGGCAAAAAAGTAGGCTCTATTTACTCTTTCAGGATGGTTCCTCAAGCTATCGAGGGATTAAAATTTGCAGGTTTTGACATTTTGACTTTAGCCAACAATCACATTTTCGATTATACAAAATTGGCAATGGAAGATACGATTTTAAGATTAAAAGAAGTTGGAATAGATTATCTTGGCGCAGGTTTAAACTATGAGGAAGCTTGTTCTCCAAAAATCAAAGAAATAAAAGACACAAAAATTGCTTTTTTGGCTTTTACCAATTTGGGTTCTCCTTTCTGGCAGGCAAAAGAAAATAGTTCTGGAATTTGTTGGCTTAATGAAGAGAATTTAAAAAATAATATTGAAAAAGCAAAAGAAAAAGTTGATATTGTCGTTGTTTTGTTTCATTTCGGAGACGAGTACAAAGAAAAATCAAATTCAACCCAGAGATATTTCTCACATTTGGCAATTGATCTTGGAGCAGATTTGGTAGTAGGACATCATCCTCACGTGGTCCAAGAAATTGAAAATTATAAAGGAAAATACATTGGTTATTCTTTGGGAAATTTCATTTTCGACCAAAATTTTTCAGAAAAAACGATGGAGGGACTTTTGTTAAAAGTTACAATTGAAGGAAAGAAAATAAAAGAAATTTCTCCTATCAAAACTAAGCTCAATCGATATTTTCAAGTGGAAATAGTAAAATAAAATAATATGCTTTCTCTTTTTGGAAAAATTTTAATTTTTGTTGGTTTCTTGTTGATTTTTCTTGGTTTAATTTTTTCTTTTGCTGAAAAAATTCCTTATCTGGGGAGATTGCCAGGAGATATTTTGATCAAAAAAGAAAATTTTACTTTTTATTTTCCCCTGGGAACTTGCATTTTGATTAGCGCGATTTTATCAATTATTTTTTATTTGATTTCAAAATTCTTCAAATGATCAAAAATATTTTGGTTACAGGGCCTCCAGGTTGCGGAAAAACAACTTTGATAAAAGAAATTTTGAAGGAATTGAAATTGGATGCCGGAGGCTTTTTTACAGAGGAAATTAGAGAAAGAGGAATTAGAAAGGGTTTTAAAATAATCACTCTAGATGGAAAAGAAGGAATTTTGGCTCATGTGGATATTAAAAGCCCTTACAGAATTTCGAGATATGGGGTAAATATAAAAGATTTAGAAGAAATTGGAGTGAAATCGATTTTGAAAGGAATAAAAGAAAATAAAATAATAATTATTGACGAAATTGGAAAAGCAGAAATGTTATCGAAAAAATTTAGAGAAACAGCTTTGATGGCATTGAATAGCCAGAAAAAAGTCTTGGGAACAATTAAATTCACTTACGATCCTTTTACTGATAAAATTAAAAAAAGAAGCGATACAAAAATTTTTTATTTAACGAGAGAAAACAGAGAAAAAATTAAAAAAGAAATTTTATGGCATTTTCAGAGTTTACAAAAAAAGGAATAAAGGAAGTTTTCGAAGTTTTAAAGAGTAGAGAAAGTGGATTGAACGAAGAGGAAGTGAGAGAAAGGCAAAGAATTTATGGTTTTAACGAAATCAAAGAAAAAGGGGTTTCGGCATTCGAAATTTTTTTAAAACAATTAAAATCCCCTTTCTTTTACATTTTACTAATTGCAGCAATTTTGGCGTTTTTTATCGGAGAAAAAATCGACTCTCTTTTGATTGTAATTTTCGCTTCCTTGAACGTAATTTTGGGATTTTCTCAAGAATACAGGGCTCATCGAGCCCTTTCTCTTTTGAAATCTTATTTTCCTCCAGATGTTAATGTTTTGAGGAATGGGAAAGAAAAAATAATCGATAAAAAATTTTTGGTTCCAGGAGATATTGTCATTTTGCAAACTGGAGATATAGCTCCAGCAGATTTGAGAATCATTGAAGCAAAAAGTCTTTTGGTTGATGAATCAATTTTAACTGGAGAATCAGAATCTGTTGCAAAAATCTCAGAAAAATTGGAAAAAGAGATAAATCAGATTTTTGAGGCAAAAAATATTTTGTTTTCAGGAACCGCAATCGTTTCCGGTAAGGCAAAGGGAATTGTCATTTCAATTGGAAAGGAAACAGAAATCGGGAAAATTGGAAAAATGATTGCAAGGATTGAAAAGCCAAGTTTGTATCAAAAGGAGATTTTGGATTTTTCAAAAGCAATTATCAGGTTTGTTCTTTTAACAATTTCTCTCATTTTTATTGTCAATCTCATTTTAAGAAAGCAACAAAACCCTGTTGATTTTCTAATTTTTTGTTTAGCATTAATTACTGGTTTGGTTCCAGAAGCTCTTCCTGTGGTTGTTGGAGTTTCGCTTTCAACCGGAGCTTTAAAGTTGACAAAGAGGAACGTTTTAGTGAAAAGGTTAGAGGCAATTGGGGATTTGGGAAACGTAAAAGTTTTGTGTACTGATAAAACAGGAACGATTACTGAAAATAAACTAACCTTGACCGAGATTTTCTCAAAAGATGAAGAAAAATGTTTAAATTTTGCATTTTTTGCTTCCTCACTTTTAGAAAAGGAAATTGATGTCGTTCAGAATCCTTTTGATTTGGCAATTTATGAAAAAGTTAAACCAAGAATTAAAGAATTAAAAAAAGCAAAATTAATCTATGAAATTCCATTTTCTCCACAAAGATTGAGGAATTCTGTTTTAGTTGAATTTGAAGGGAAAAAATTTTTGATTACAAGGGGAGCTCCGGAGAAAATTTTGGAGATTTCAAAAGGGAACGAAAAAGAAGAAATTTTAAGAATTGCAAGAGAAAAGGGAAAAGAAGGAAAGAGAGTTTTGGCAATTGCTTTTAAAGAATTTAGTGGAAATTCATTTTCTGAATTAGATGAAAAAGATTTGGGATTTTTGGGAATTTTGTGCTTTTTCGATTCTTTAAAGAAAGATGCAAAAAAGACACTGAATTTGGCAAAAAGATTGGGAGTTCAAATTAAAATTTTGACTGGAGATGCAAAGGAAGTTGCAACTCAGATCGGGAAAGAGATTGGATTAATAAAGGGCGAGGACGAAGTGATTCTAGGAAAAGATTTAGAAAATCTTCCAGAGAAAGAATTCGATGAAGCTTGCGAAAAATATTCAGTTTTTGCTAGGGTTTTGCCAGATACAAAACTAAAAATTATAAAATCTTTACAGAAAAAATATAAAGTTGGATTTGTTGGGGAAGGGATAAACGATGCTCCAGCTTTGAAAGAGGCGAATGTCGGAATTGCAGTCAAAGGAGCGGCTGAAATTTCAAAGGAAGTAGCAGATATTATTTTGCTAAAGGATGATTTGAAAACGATAATCGAGGGGATATGGAGAGGAAGACATATTTTTTCGAACATTCAAAAGTATATTACAATAGCCTTATCTACAAATTTCGGCAATATGTATTCAACGGCTGGAATTTCCTTAATTTTTCCATTTTTACCTATGCTCCCGACTCAAATTTTACTCGAGAACTTACTTTCTGATTTACCACTAATTTCAATCGCTACTGACACTCTCGACCCAGAAGAATTGAGAAAACCAAAAGCCCAAAACTTTTCCCAAATTTTTCCCTACATTTTCTTTTTGGCTTTGGTTTCTTCTCTGTTTGACTTCATTTTCTTTGGAATCTTTTTCAAACAAGGAGAAAAATCAATTCAAACCCATTGGTTTTTACTTTCTATTTTGACTGAATTGGTGGTCATTTTTTCAATCAGAACAAAAAAATTCTTTCTTTTTGCAAAATCTCCAAGCTTAATTTTAGTTTCTCTCTCAATTCTGGTTTTTATTGTTTCATTCGCTTTACCTTTTACAAAATTTGGCCAAAATTACTTCCATTTCATTTCCCCAACTCTTCAAACAATTTTAATTATTCTTTCTTTGAGCCTTACCTATCTTTTTACAAACGAAATTGTAAAGCATTTATACTTTAAACATTACTTATCTAGGAGACCAAGTGATTAAATTTTCTTTTATTTCAAATTTCCCTTTAATGAATTTTTCAATGACCCAAATGTTTGTTTTGCAATGTTCAGTAATTTCAGAAACAGTGACTTGGGATTTTTCTTCAGCTAAAGCCATGTAAGGTAAAATTTGGTCCGCCAAATATCTATCTAAACACGCCTGAGTTTTTTCTTCTTTTAACAATTCAATTGCTGCTTCTTTTCCAACATCCTCTGCTCTCTTTCCCAATTTTCCAAGATTATCCATACCCAAAATTGTGTTTTCAAATTCTGCAATTAAACAAATTTGACTGCCTGGAGATTGCGTATCATAATATTCAATTTTTTCTTCAATCTGTAAATTTAATTTTCCCAAAATCTCTTTTACTCCAGCAACTTGTCTTTCTGCTACTCTTTTGTTTTTTAAAGATTGAGAAGCCCCAGAAATTATTAAAATTTTTTTAATTTTACCTCTTTCTGTTAAATTTATTGGTTTCAATTTTGCTGGAAAAATTTTAGCTTTCAATTTTGCACCTCCTTTTGGGTAATATCCTCTTTTCAAAATTTCAATTTCAACTTTTGGCCCTCCCGCACCAGAACCTTCGGTTCGGTACGGGACAAGCATTTTTTCTAAAATTTTTAGAAAAACATGCCTAAAATGATCGATCGTAGGACTAAAGAAAGTATTTGTCGCCCCACCTTCAAAATAAATTTCAATTTTGTTTTTTGCAAAAATGCAAACAGGGATTAAAGTTTGTAAAACTAAAGTAATCGAACCAGCAGTAGGAATTTTGACTAAAATTTTATCTTTTGTAATTTTTCCCGGATAAAATTTAATTTCAGTTGAATTCAAATAATCTCCTTCTAACTTTCCGTTACAAAACTCTGCCAAAGCTCTCAATCCTAACAAATGCTGAGTCATTAAACCAGGCTTTGGGCGTTTAGCTCTTATGTTAAAAATACGGCAAGGCTTTTTAGTAATTGCTGAAAGCGCACAAGCTACCCTAACTATAGCTCCACCCCCCTCATACATTGATCCATCTATCTCAACGAAGGAAGACATATTTACCTCGGCTTATTTTCTTAATAATCTTTTTTTCTGTCAATACCTTTAAGTAATGTCCTGCTAAATCGTAAGTTTTACCGATTTTTTCTAATTTTCTTCCTAAATCACCAAAAGAAAAATAACCTTTCTTTTTATAAATAGGAGTTAAAACTTTGATAGCAAATTTTTCGGTCTCACCATTTGGGAACTCATTTATTTTGTATGATTTTAGAGCATTAAATAATTTTTTGCGTTTATTTTCGAGACTGAAATTTATAATTTCAGCAAACTTCCGTAAACTATCTTGTTGCGCTATTTGAAGTCGCCATTTTACCGTGATTTTATTTCTACGCGACTTATAAATTCCTTCAAGATACATTTTTGCATTAATCCCTAATTGACGCAATAAAAGCTGTTCGCCAAGCAAAAGCGGATGGGTTGGAATAGTTGGAGTATTAACGGAAACCCAACATTCAGACTTTATTGGATTCGAAATTAAACTTTCTGTGGTTATATCAATACTTCGACTGATTCTAACTGCTCTTTTACCGTTTTTTCCAAAATAGACATCAGCTTCATCATCAAAAACTCTTCTCAAATAAGCTGCCTTAATTTCTTTTGAGCCAAAAAGAATATCGTAAGGAACCGAAACTTTAGAAACGCGTTTATCACCCCGTGAAACTCCAGCCATTTCTAAAGCAGTTCCTATTACTGAAGGAATTTTCGTTACATAAGTTTTTCCATCAAAATAAGTTTTTGTTTTGAAATCTCCAAAAATATTTTTACAAAGTTTTATAAGCCTTTTGTGTAGTGTAAGTTCTGAAGCGAAATAACCGGGAGACTTTATAGGAGATTTCGGAATATGACCATCGGAAAGGAAAGCTGCTTTTATTTCAGCCCCTTCCTTGTTGTGAAGTTGAAATGGCAATTTCGGTTTAAATTTGGATTTCGAAATTTGAACTATATTCTTTTCTATTTTTCTTAATGGGAAGTTAATAAAATTGGCAATTTTAATCAAATTTCCTATGTTAGGATTCCTTTTTAGTTTGTAACATTCAGAGATGGTTTTTCTGTTAATGTTTAGTTTTTTCGCTAATAAGGTAAAATGACCACCTGCTTTTTCAATTGCTTTTTGAAAAATTTCTTTTTGTAACCTCGGTTTTAATTTAATGTAATGTCTTTTATACAAATCCCACCAATGAATTGTAGTTTTAATCCTCCGCATGCTTTTTGGATCATTTTGGTATTTTTGCTGAAGACTCTGAAGTGATTTCATAATTTTTTTAAATTTTTACCAAAAATTATTTAATAGATTATATCAGAAAATTTCCTCCAACTGCACATTATTAAATTTTCAAATTTCACTGTTTGTCAATTCAGTTAGTTGGGAGAAGATAGAAAAAATTCTACCACTTGACAAATTTTTTTCAATTTTTAAAATTTTTATAATGTGCCATAGAGAAAGCCAAAATTTGTTTTTTTACATTTTGAAGCCTCTCAGGCTGGGGGGTTAATATTTGGTGGTTAAATTTGAACCGACAACTTAGCCTCCCAGCCAGGGAGGCTTTTTAAGTTTTCCCTGGTGCACATTAAAATAATTAATAAAGGAGGTAGTGAGTATGAAGTCGACAACTTTTGAAAAAGAGATTGAATTCTATCGAGGATTAATTAAAGAAAAGATGAAGGGATACAATGTTCCAAGGAACAAGGGAAATTTGATTTTAAAGATTCTCTTGAGTCATTGCGAAGAAGGCATAAAGATTTCTGAAGAGGAAAAAGCAGAACTGACTCGAATTATAAATCAGTATGTTTCTTGCAATGCTTCCATAGCCATTTCTTTGACGATGGCTCTGGGGATGAGGGTCCCGAATCCATTAAAGTTTAAAGAAGTTGTTCATTTTCCAACTCTTGCTTGGCTTCACTTGGCTTTTTACTTTTCTCTTTTGAACAAGAAAGTTCAGACTGTTTATTCGCCAGGGGTGAAAATTTTTATTTTTGAAGAAGCTACTCTTTTTGGTCCTTGGATTTTCGGGATGGATATTAAATTGATAGAACAGATGCTGAAGATTTGCGAGTATTTTTTCAAAGAACTTGAGGCACCAGTAGAAATAATTAAACTTCTTCCAGAGCATTTTCCGAACGAAGAAGTTGAGCAAATCGAAGTTGAGATAACCCCGTCTCAGGTTTACGCAATCGCTTGTTCTTTGCCATCAATGAACAACGAAGAGTTTATGCAATTTCTGTATTGTAAGAGGTCTCGAGATTATGATGAACTTAAAAAAATATCGCCAAAAATTTGGAAAGAAGCGGAAGAGATAACAAGAAAGATGATGAAAGCCTTGACTTACAGAAAGAGAAAAAAATTGTTTCAAAAATTACTCAACGATATTGAATTGATCGATGCTTGTGTTACAGATAAGAATGGAAGAATAGTGTTCGATATAACTTCCCCTGCTCTCTGGAACCACGGAATGCCCGTGGTTCGAAAAAATCCATATAAAATGTATATCATCCCTGAGTATCGCATTCCAAAAGAGTATCCAGAAGCGACACCAATTAAAATAAATTCTTCGTATCCATATACATTCTATTATTTGTTGGCATAAGATCTTTTTAAGGCTGTTGTCTTTATGGCAACAGCCGTTTTTATTTATTTTAATCAGAGATAACTTCGTTAAATTTTTTAAAGGATTATTAATTAAAGATCAAAATATTTTAATTTTTAAAAATAAAAAATTTTTGCTAAAATTAATTTATGAAACCTAACCCTTATGTTTATCCTTTTATTCCTTTTGAGGATTTGACGAATAAAAACATTCGCGAAAATTTTATCGATCAAAAAACTATTTCTCTTAAAGATTTAAAAGAAATTATTCAATCTATTCAAGCGCCTCGTCCAAAGCTTGAAGGCTTTAATATTTCAGAAAAAATTCTTTCTTTGTTTTACGATGATAATTACCGATTTGGACCCTTAGAGAATATTATTCAAAATAAAAAATTCTGGTTAAAGAGAATTGATTATTTTACGAGCAAAAATCAACCTATTCAATTTACTATTTTAGGATTCCCTTTTAAAATTCCTGTTCCTTTAAAAACTAATCGAATTTTACCTGATATGGGTGAAGTTTTATCTTTGTTAAGATTGAAAACCATTGCTGATATTATCAAAGGTATTTATCCTCCTGGAGCAAAAATTACTATTTTTACCGAAGGTGTTTTTGGACAATCGGTTGGAGTATCAGAAAAAGAGGCCGTTGCTTATCGAGAATTTTTAAAAGATTTAGCGGAAATTTTAGATTTTTCTTCAGTTTTAAATTTTATTGATCTTTCGGAAATGAAAAGATTTATTTTAAATTTTGACGAAGTTTATGAACAAAAGATTTTTGAACTAAAAGAACTTTATAATAAAGGAAATCCAGAATTTTTAAAAAAATATCAGGGTACTTTTGAATCTTTATTACATATTGTGTCAACTAAAAATTATGACGAAAATTTACTTTTAGACGTTTATAATTGGCAACTTAAAGATGAAGAATTATCTTCACAAGCAAGATTAATTCGTGAAGATATTAAAAAAAGGGCCCACGAAGCCATTTTTCATTATCATGCTTTTTTGCAATTACGCGATCAAATTAATTATTTGGAAAAAATGGTACCTTATGGGTTAGCTTTAACAGTTTCACCAAAACCTAATCGTCTCGGAATTATCCCCGTTCATAAAGAATGTCTTCGTTTGCCATATCATGGAGTACCAGTTTATTATCCGGAGAAAAATTTATTTTTAATTGAATATTTAATAGATATTAAACGTCGAGAAAGAAACTATACTTTAATATTTTTTGATCAAGACAAAGAAAATAAACCTTTCTATTATCTTGCTTGTTGAAAACAATGCTATTTTAGACATTTTTAAAATTCTTTTAAAGTTCCAAATTAAATACAATTTTTTAAGTTCTAAATATTTCTTCACCAAAATTTTTTATTGTTTGTCTTTAATTTCTTGATTAATAAAAATTTTTTCAGCGATATTTTTAAAGGTAAAATTGTTTAATAAAGCAAAAAATTAGGTCATACTCAAGATGATCTTGAACATTTTTTTGGTGATTGGTAATTTCTGAAAGATTCACTAGGCAATCTAAACTCTCTTTATCTTTCTAAAAGCCTCAACTTTCCTTTATGGAGAAGTGTAGAAGTGTTTAGTATCATTGTAGCCAAGAGAATTTACCACTTGACAATTCTTTTTAAATTTTTTATAATGCAAAGTGTAAAAAATCAAAATTTATTTATTTTGATTTTAAAGTTTTTTTGGCTTGGAGGTTAAGTTAGAATTTTTCGAAAGCAAAAACTTAGCCTCCCAGTCAGGGAGGTTTTTTAGGTTTTCTTTGGTGCACATTAAAAAATTAAAAACGAAAGGAGGTTAAAAATGTATTGGGAACTTGAGAAAGCGATGAAAGAAATTAAAGAAAGAAAGAAGGAAGGAGTGTCAAAAAAAGTAAGGGAGTGGTTCAGAAAAAACGAAATTCCTTTTCCTCTTCCTTCTTTGGGCAAGAAAATCGCCGGAGTGCTTTTTCGCCACATTGCTACAGCACGGTTTGAGGATATTCAGTTTGAGCAGAGATGTAGGGAGGTCGATTTGGTGGCAATAAATTTTGAATTCAAGGAGGACATTTTTGTTGAATGTAATCCGTCAAAAATGAGATTGATTAGGTTGTATCTTTTTGATGGATTCGGAAAAAGGGGAGGTGAGAAAATAAAAAGAATAGACTTGATCGATCCAAATAGAATAAGCGAGATAAAGGGATTGCCTATTTCAGAAATTGAAGTTAATGGGGGGAGGTTGTGGGAGGTTCATCATAAGATGAGAAAGAAAATCGGGTTGAATTCAAAGATTATAGATTTATCTCCGTGGTTAAAGCAAATAGGAAGAGCGAAAGACTATTACAAGTATTTGATGTTGATTTTTATATCTGATGCGATACTTTTTGAAAGTTTTGAATCACCTGGATTTCCCGATTTGGAGGAATTCAAAGAGAAAGTTGTGATTCCAGCCCGAGAATTCGCAGTAGACACATTGGGATTGGAGCCTATTATTGTTTACCACCCAGACTGCGAACAAGATTTCTTGGGAAGATTATTAGGGGAGGATAAGGTCCTCAGATATTACCCAGCGGAAGTAGCGGAAGTGCTTTAGTTTTTTAAATTTTGTAAGGAGGCGTTGACGCCTCCTTTTTTTTATACTAAAATTAGTTCAATGAACGAAAAATTTAATTTTAAAAATTTTATTGAAAATTTATTAAATTTTTCCCCTCGGCAATTAGAAGGAGAAAAAAAGGCTGCAGATTTTATTATTTCTTTTCTTAAAAAAAATCATTTTTCATATTATGTGGATTATTTTTTGACAAAAGTTCCCAAAATTGAAAGAGCAATCTTGAAAGCTGACAATAAAAAAATTTCTTGTAAAGGTTGTTCGTTTGTTTCTGGAAAAATTAAAGATAAGGATTATTTAATTAGTTCTTTAATTCCTTCTCGTTTTTTTCTTGATAAACCGAACATTAATTTTAATCCTAAATGCGACGGAATTTCTCTTTCGAATTTTTATTTTGCTCCTGCACTGGCTGTTTCCAAGAGAGATTTGGATTTAATTTTAAGAGCAAAGAGAGTAGAGGGAGAAGTAAAAGTAAAACCGATAAAATATAAAGCAAGGAATATTTTGGTAGGAAATTTAAAGAACCCAAAAATAATTTGTTTTGCTCATTATGATAGCATCGAAAAAGGAGCGGTGGATAATGCTTCTGGGGTGGCGGTAATAATGGCAGCGATTATTTTACATCCAGAAATAATTAAAAATAATTTGTTCGTATTTTCTGCTAACGAAGAATTATCTTATGATAAACCGACTTATTGGGGATATGGTTTTCGTAGTTTTGAAAATAAATTTTTTAAAATTATGAAGCTATCTAAAGAGATTTTAGTTGTAGATTGCGTTGGTAATGGCCGGGTAAAAGTATTCAAAGATGAAAATTCAATTTATTTAGCTTTTCCTATAAAAAACAAGGAAAAATTCAAGGATAAAATAAAAATAATTAGTGGGGGGTTCGATAATTTAATGGAAATATATCATAGCGATCTTGATGATATAAAAAGGATAAATGAAAATTATTTGATGGAAGGAGTGAGAATGATTTTAAATCACTGTCTTTTGAGATTATAGGAATTTTAACCAGATTTAAAAGAAGAAGTCATCACAGCAAGAAAAGCGAATCGATTCAGAAAATATGGAAAAATTTTACTTAGTTTTGAGGTATTAGGTAATAAAAACTTTATAAATTTTAAATTAAATTTTTGCTAAAATTTAATAAGGTTATTCAGCTTAAAGGTCGGTTTGTTGATAAAAATTCAATGGAAAAAAAATTTGGAAAAGAACCTTCTCTTGAGAAAAACAATTTAGAGAAACATTTTAGAAATTTAGAATCTTTGTTCGATGTGATAAAGGTTCAAAAAGAAAGATTAAGTTCCCAAGCTATTTCGGGAGAAAAAATTCCTGAAGCTGAAAGAAAATTGTTGGAATCAAGAGAAAAAAATTTAAAGGAAATTTTATTAGAAATATCAAGAGACGAAAAGAAAACAGAAGCTTTTAAACTCTTCATTCAAAAAAGAAAAGAAGAAATTGCAAAAAAAATGGAATTTTATGTTAATAGTGGTTCTCTTTTTGAAATTGATCAGTTAACAAAAAAACTTGATAATCTTAGTGGACTCGAAAATAGAGTTATTGCCTTGGCCCAAAAAAGAAAAAACTCAAAAGAAAATTCATAAAAATTAAAAATTGTAAAATTTGTTTTTTTTAGGTTTTCATCTATTGTTAAAAAGGCGTTTTATTTTTAACAAAGAAAACGATCGAATGTTCAATTTTAATTTTATAAATTTTGAGTTTCAATTTAAGAACGTTGTAGATATTTTAATCGTTTCTTTCTTTTTGTATTTGATCTTGCTTTTTGTTTTGAGAAGGAGAAGAATATTTTTTTTACTTTTGGGAGTAGTTTTTTGGTTTTTAATTTTTCTTTTATCTCAACATTTCAATTTAGTTTTGACAAATTTTGTTTTCAAGTGGTTTTTGAGTGTGGGAGCAGTGTTTATTATTTTAGCCTTGGCAGCTCAAGAAATTAGAGATTTTTTACATACTTCAGGAACCTTTGGTTTTAACTTGCTCAAGCTTTTAAAAAGAACCCCTCTCAGAGTTTTGGAGAATAAAGTAAATTGCTTAGTAGACGCTTTTTTTGAAATGGCAAACCATAAAATCGGAGCCTTGGTTGTTTTTGAAGGAGAAATTCTTTTGGACGATTTAATTTCTAACGGATATTATTTAGATGGAGAAATAAGTTTGCCTTTAATTTTGAGCATTTTTGATTCAAGTTCCCCTGGACACGATGGAGCAGTAATTATTAGGAAAAATAAAATTTACAAATTTGCGGTTCATTTACCTTTGGCAAAAAGACCTTTAAAAGAGCATGGTTTAAGACACAGAGCAGGAGTTGGAATCTCTGAAGTTTCAGATTGTTTAGTGGTGATTGTTTCAGAAGAAAAAGGAACGATAAGCTTGGCTAAAAGAGGAAAAATTCAAAAAATTGAGAACAAATTTGAATTGAAAGAAAAAATTTTAAATTTCTTACTTAAAAGAAAAGTTGAGCCAAAAACTGTTTATATTAAATCTTTAATCGTAAATTCTTTAAGACATTTGATTATTTTTGCCATTTCTTTTTTGATTTCTTTTTATTCTTTTTCTTTAATAAATAAAGAGTTCGATGTATTACAAAAAACTTTTATTTTACCTGTAGTACTTCAAAATTTACCCCAAAATTTAGCAATAGGCGAAATTAAACCATCTGAAGTAACAGTGTCGTTAAAGGGTTCTAAATTAGAATTTGAAAGATTGAAAATTTCAGAGTTAATGGTTATAATAGACTTGAAAAATCAAAAAATTTCTCCTGGAAAATGGAATGTTATTCCTTTGAAAGAAGATAATATTTCGATAAAATTGCCAAAGAATGTAGAATTAATAAACATTAGTCCAAGCAACATAAGAGTATTATTAGAAGAAATAAAATAAATTTATGAAAAAATCAAATTCACTAAAAATTGAAGCCTTGAAAATTCACAGAGAGAAAAGAGGAAAAATTGAAATTTCGCCAAAAGTTAAAGTGACGAGAGAAAATTTAAAACTTTTGTATACTCCAGGAGTGGCAGAAGTTACAAGGGAAATTGCAAAAGAGCCTAAAAAAACTTTAGATTACACAAACAAAGGAAATTTAGTTGCGATTATTACTGACGGTTCGAGAACTTTGGGAGTTGGAGATAGTGTTCCTGAGGCTTCGTTACCTGTAATAGAAGGTAAAGCTTTGTTGTTGAAAGCTTTGGCAGGAGTTGATGCGATTCCACTTTGTTTGGGCACAAAGAAAAAAGAAGAGATTATAAAAACTATAGAAATTTTATCTCCAAACTTTGAAGTTTTTAATTTAGAAGATATTGTTTCGCCAAAAAGTTTAGAAATTAGAGAAGAATTAGAAAAAAGAAATTTTGTTGTTTTTCACGATGACGAGCAAGGAACAGCGATCGCGGTATTAGCTGCTTTATTTAACGCTTTAAAAGTTGTTGGAAAAAAAATGGAAAAAATTAAAGTTTGTTTGGCAGGGACAGGAACCGCAGGTTATGGCGTTTTTAAACTTTTAGTTTTTGCAGGGATAAAAAACATCGTAGTTTTTGATAAAAAAGGGATAATATTTAGAGGAAGGAAGGGAGATAATAAATATCAAATAGAAATTGCAAAATATTCTAATCCAGAAAACATAAAAGGAGGAAAAAGAGAAGCAATTTCAGAAAGCGATGTTTTTATTGGATTGACAGGGGTGAAAAATTTAATTTCTGCAGAAGATATTAAATTGATGAAACCTAATCCAATAATTTTTGCCCTCTCAAATCCAGAACCTGAAATTTATTCTCAGGAAATTGAAAAAGTAACAAAAGAATACATTTTTGCTAGCGGGAGGTCAGATTTTAAAAATCAAATTAATAATCTTTTGGTTTTTCCTGGAGTTTTAAAAGGATTATTGAGAGCAAAGAAAAAAATGACTTTGGATTTGCAACTTAAAATCGCAAAAGCAATTTCAAGTTTAGTCAAAAATCCAAAAAGAGATTTTATCGTTCCTTCACCTTTTGACAAGAGATTGATAAAAACGATAGTTAATTGCATTGTAAAATGAAAAAAGAGAAAATTTTAGTTTCAGCTTGCTTTTTAGGAATAAATTGCAAATACGATGGAACATCAAACAAAAATGAAAAGATTCTAAAATTGACAAAAGATTTTATTTTAATTCCAGTTTGCCCTGAAATTTTAGGTGGTTTACCAACCCCAAGAGAACCAGCAGAGCAAAAAGAAAAAAGAGTAATTACAAGATCTGGAAAGGATATAACAAAATACTTTGAAAAAGGAGCAAAGGAGGTTTTAAAAATTGTAAAAATCTTGAAAATCAAAAAAGCAATTTTAAAGCAAAAAAGTCCATCTTGCGGTTGCGGAAAAATTTACGATGGAACTTTTTCAGGAAAATTGATTAAAGGAGATGGAGTGACCGCAAAACTTTTAAAGAAAAACAAAGTCAAAGTCTTTACCGAAGAGAATTTTGAAGAAATTTTTAAAAATGGATGAAGACTCAAAAAAGAAAGTTAAAATTTTGGCGATTGCTTCTTTTTTGAACGATATGGGATCCGATATTATCTATCCCGTTTGGCCACTTTTTGTCAGATCTTTGGGAGCGAATATGTCTGTTTTGGGATTTTTGGATGGGCTTGGCGATACTTTGGTTTCAATTTCTCAAGCAATTTCAGGATACATTTCAGACAGAATTCAAAAAAGGAAAATCTTCGTTTGGCTTGGATATTTAATGGGAGCAATTTCAAGAATTGGTTATGCCCTCTCTAAAAATTGGATTCATTTAATTCCCTTTAGAATTTTAGACAGGGCAGGAAAAATCAGGTCAGCACCAAGAGACGCAATAATTGCCGATTTATCAACAGATCAAGATAGGGGAGAGAATTTTGGATTTTTGAGGATGATGGATAATTTGGGAGCGGTAGTTGGGATTTTACTTTGTATTTTATTAGTTAATTTTTTGGGTTTTAAAAAACTTTTTCTTTTAGCATCGATTCCATCTTTAATTGGTGTTATTTTGATTTTAATTTTTGTCAGTGAGCAAAAGAGGGATTCTACAAAAATTTTCAAAGGAATTTCTCTAAAATCTTTCACTCCTCAATTTCGCTACTTTTTAATTTTAAGTTCCATCTTTTCTCTGGGCGCTTTCTCTTACTCTTTTTTATTGGTTTTTGCAAAAGAATTCGGTTTCAAAACTGGCTTTATTCCAGTTTTATATTTGATTTTCACTGCAACCGCTTCTTTATTTTCAATTCCCTTTGGCAAACTTTCAGACAAAATTGGCAGAAAGAAAGTTTTAGAAATCTCATTTTTCTTTTGGATTTTAGTTTGTCTAATTTTTTTGTTTTTCAAAAATTATTTTGGAATAATTTTGGCATTCATTTTCTATGGCCTCCACAAGGGAGCTTTAGAACCCTCACAAAGAGCATTCGTTTCAGAATTAGTTTTTGAAGAAATTAGAGCCTCGGCCTTGGGTGGTTATCAAATGGTAAACGGAATTTTCTCTCTACCTGCCTCATTTTTAGCAGGGATTTTATGGGACAAAATCGGCACTTTTGCCCCATTTTTATTTTCTTTATTTTTGAGCCTTCTAGCTCTTGTTTTGCTTTTTAACCTGAAAGTTGTAAAATAAAAAAAGCCCATGGGGAAAAATATTTTTTTCGCTCTATTTCTCATAGTTTTTCTTCTTGCCTTTGGTTTTTCTTTCACCCTTTTGTATCATTTTCGAAGGTTCAAACCCCCGATTCCATTCGAAGAAAGAAAAGTTTTGCTGTTTTTATTTTTTGGTCAAATTTTCTTTCTTTTCTTGAGTCTTCTTTCTTTTCTTTTAATCTAAAATGATAACATTAGAACCACAAGAAAGAATCCATCTTTTAAAGAGGCGCCACCAGATAGTACTAAGACTTCGAATTTTTCCCTTAATTTCTCTTTTAATTCTCCTTTTACTCTTATTTTTCTTTTTTCTTTTTCACAAAATTTCCTGGCCAAAATTTTTTGTGGAGCATTTCCCACAGCCTTCAACTCTCAAACTAAATTTCATTTTTGCCTTCCTTTTCTCTTTAACTTTGCCAGCTTTTTGGTGCTTAATTTTCTTTGAGATCACCAAGTATTACTTAACTTATTGGATAATTACAAATCAAAGAATAATTGAGGCAAAGCTTATTGGGCTTTTTAATGTTCAGTATTCAAGCATTGAGTTAGATAAAATTCAAGATATGACTGCAAAAATCAAGGGCCTTTTACCCTCAATTTACCATTTTGGGGATCTGAGGATCCAGACTGCTGCAGAAAAAGGAGAGTTTCTCTTAGACCAAATCGAAGATCCAGAATTGGTAAAACAAGTAATTTTTGAAGCAAAAATTGACTATCAAAAAACAAAAACATGATCAGAGTAATCAAAAAAGGAGGAAAGAGAGAGAAATTTAATTTAAATAAGGTCAAAAAATCTCTGATTTCTGCGATTGAAAGGATTGAACTCCCACAAGAAAAGAAAAATGAATTGGTCGAGAAAATAACAAAGAAAGTTTTGGATTTTGCAAAAGAAAAGAGAGAAGTTTTCACAGCTGAAATTGAAGCAAAAATTTTTTTAGAATTAGAAGAAAACTGCCCCCAAGCAGCAAAACTTTGGAGAGAATATAGGGCCCAAAAGAAAAAATGAAAAAGGAAAAAATTTTAATTAGGGAAATGCCAAAGGTGGAGAGGCCGAGGGAAAAACTGATTGAAAAAGGACCAGAAAATTTGAAAGATGAAGAGCTTTTGGCAATTTTGTTGAGGACTGGAACGAAAGAAAAATCGGCTTTGGATTTGGCAAAACAAATTTTGAAAAAATTTTCAAAAAAGAAATTTCAAAAATTAAAGTACGAGGATTTAATTCAAATTAAAGGAATTGATAAAGCAAAAGCCTGCGCGATTTTATCTGCGATCGAATTTACAAAAAGAATTTTAAAAATAGGGGAGGAGACTTTGCCAAAGATTGAATCGATAAAAGACGTTGTTGCTCAATTTTCTTATTTAAGAGAAAAGCAAAGAGAGCATTTGGCAGCATTATATTTGAACGCTAGAAACGAAGTCGTTTTCAAAAAGCATTTGTTTGTTGGAACTTTAGACGCAAACATTTGCCATCCAAGAGAAATTTTCAAATATGCCCTCGAGAAAAATTCTGCCTCAGTAATTTTAGTTCACAACCATCCCTCTGGCGATCCGACTCCTTCAAAAGCCGATTTGGAAATCACAAAGAGAATTCAAGAAGCAGGAAAAATAATGGGAATTGATGTTTTAGACCACGTTATCATCTCAAAAAACAAAATCTTCAGTTTCAAAGAGAAAAGCTTGATTTAATAAACAAGATTGAATTTTTGTAAATACTTGAACTCTGTGATAGAATGTAAATACGGGCTTAAAGTTTATTTGAATTCAATTTTAAAGGGTCGCCTCTAAAATGAGGGGTTTATAATAAACAATTAAAATTAATGAAGAAAAAGAAATTTAAACTATTATTTGTAGGGATAGTTTTTTTAATGTTTGCTTCTTTAGTCCAGGCACAAGCAAATACTCAAGAAATACTTTAGAAGGAAGAATTATTGAAATTAATTTCAAAAAATCCCGAATTTGCAGCTATAGGCATTGCTGTTATTGTAGAGATAATTCTTCTTATAATTAGCGGATTGTCAAAACTAATTAAAAATCCGAGTATAAGTCATGTTCTCTTTGTAGTAGTCAAAGGAGGTATGGGCATAGTTGCAGTAGTTATGATTAGTGCTGCAGGAGTTCAAGTTTACCGCAACAAAGATTTGTTTTTGCAATATACCAAAATTAGTAGCAGTGGTAAAGTTAATGAAGAAAGCGGTAGCAGCAAAGTCCTTAAAAAAGAAGGTAGTAGTCAATCTACAAAACAAGCTAATAAACAAAGTAGTAGCGGTGAAGTTGCCAAAGAAAGCACTCCGAGTAGTGTAAAGAAAGGTATTCAGTTAAAGATTGATACAAGGTGGAATATAGGCGAGGCACAAATAATCATTGATAAAAAAAAGGGAACTAAAGAGTATCGGGTAACACCAGTTACGCTTATGGCTTATGGTGGTTCTCCGGGCGTAAATGGATACACATGGGGTAAACCAATTGGCGGAAGGTTTCCCCGCCAGGAATCACAATAGATGCGCTTACTGAAGTTTTGCACGGAACTGGCGGCGCTTTGCCAAATCCTGGAATTTATTATTTTGATGTTGAAGTTACTGATGGGACGAATAGAGCAATCGCAACCCTTCCTATCACAATAAAAGAATATGTTGTATCTTATGAACCAGGATTTTCAGATCTAGCACCAAAGATAGAATTTCAACAGGCTTTTATGGACACAATTAAATTACCAAATGCTAAAGCGGGACAGCCATACGGTGCCACACTTTGGGTTGAGGGAGGTGATCCGCCGTATCTATGGACTCTTAGGCCAGGATATCCCGACTTCACATTAGCAGGGCTTTGGTTAGATCAAAATAGAGGTCTTGTTAGGGGGACCATTAGCGAATCAATGGCAGGAAAAACCATTAGGTTTGCAGTAATCGTAAGAGACAGGAATGGTGAAACAGCTCTTAGTGGTGGCCCTCATATTGATTTAGGACCGATATATGAGATTTACGTTGAACCATGAAATAATCTTAATGTTTTTTTGCAAAAATCATTTTTTTATGACAAAACAAATTAATGATTCTTCGAGATAGAATTTATGGAAAAGTGAAAATTGAACATCCTTTGATTTTAGAATTAATAAATTCTCCCTCCTTACAAAGATTGAAAGGAATAGATCAAGTTGGCTATTTACCCCTGTATCAAAGATTTTATTCTCAAAAGATTAAAAAAATTACTCGCTTTGAGCATTCTTTGGGAGTTTTCGTTTTACTCGAAAAATTTCAAGCCCCTTTTGAAGAACAAATTGCCGGACTTTTGCACGATATTTCTCACGGCGTATTTTCACACGCTTTAGATTATGTTTTCAAAGAAGGTTCAGAGAAAAATCACACTTTCCAAGACAATATTTTTGAAGATTTCATAAAAAATTCAGAAATTCCCTCAATCCTTTCAAAATACGGCATTAAATTAGATTCCATTTTAAACAAAAACAACCTCCCTC
>Ga0080004_1117790_pt1 | contig 57093 bp, 63 predicted proteins | sample WasSprMetagenome_FD_69207 | JGI IMG/M metagenome (GOLD analysis project Ga0080004, IMG submission 69207) | Sulfidic aquatic microbial communities from Washburn Spring, Yellowstone National Park, USA - WS (SPADES assembly) (version 2) | ecosystem: Environmental > Aquatic > Thermal springs > Hot...
TGGTCGGATTATTATCGGAACAGGTGGCCGCAATCCTCCGGACTCGGTGGTCGATTTCGTCGGAATACGCACTTTACCACCACAAAACCAGCCCTTTTCAAGGCCCCAACCACTTCTTTACCTGTGACCCTTGGCAGCCTGCTCATGAGGCTATCTCTACCTGCACTTCGGCTATTTCAACGTCTTTAGTGGGCAGGGGCAAGCCTTCCTGGGCTAAAGCCGCAAGGTGGCCGGCTATGGCCTCCTTCGCCCTTTCCAGAGCCTCTTCAATGGTATCTCCCTGGGTGAAGCACCCCGGTAAGGCAGGGACGGAAACTACATAGCCTTGCCCTTCCTCGTCCCATTCAAGGATAACTTTGTAGCGGTAGAGCATTATTTGAACCTCCCAGGCGGAATTATGGGCATTACGTAGTATGCTTTAGCAAAGTAAGTTTTAGCTCTTCTGTGGGCAAAATCCTGCTCAAGCGGGAGAGTTTCTTAAAGGGCCTTCAGCTTCTGCCTCTCCCGGTAGCGGTGGCTTTTGGCCCGGCCAGCTGCTTTCTAACCCACTCAATAGGCCTCCCCAACTGTGCTGCAATCTCTTCAAGGGGCTTCCCTTCCCGATACAGCCTCTGAGCCTCCCTAACGGCCTGCCTGTATTTTTCAACCCTCTCCCTATTTGCACATGCTTCATGCTTAGTCCATGCGGCAGTCTTTTCGGTGACATCCTCCCCCCGTATCAATAGTGAGCGGCATGGGGGCATAGTCACGCAAACCGGTAAACGTTTTCGTGTTGGGCAGGGAGAGGAGCTTTTGGAGGGTTTCAGCGTCGAGGCTCACCACCCTGCCCTCATCTTTTCTCTTCTTGAATCCGACAAGCGGGTTTTCCGGGGAAAATGCCCTCCCTCACGCACCAGTTGAAGAACTGCGTTAAGTAGTTGCGGCGGATGTTGTAGGTGGCGGACTTGATGTCCTCACCCATGAACTCGTATACGGCCTGCTTCAGCTTGCCTCCCTCCCATGCCTCCGGGTGGCGGGTGAAGAACAGCCTCACAACGCCCCTGTGCCCCCTCAACGTGATTGACCGCAACCCCTCCGCCTGCTTGTGTAAAGGAGGTACTGCTCAAGGGCCTCCTGCCAGGTGGCCGGGATGTCCCGGCGTAGTCTCACAACCCTGCTCCTTGCCATGCCTGCATACCCTCTTAAGCGCACTTTTTCGCCAGGCGGGTGGTGCAGGAGACGTGTGGTGCAGGCGAGGTTGTTTAGCACCACACGTTTCCCTACCTTGGCGGGACAAATGGGAGAAAAAGTAAAATACCCGCAAACCCTTCCGGTATGCGGGCTTCCGGGTTATCCTCTGGTGTCGGAGGCGGGACTCGAACCCGCACGGTTTCCCACACGCCCCTCAAACGTGCGCGTCTGCCTATTCCGCCACTCCGACGTCTTAACTTTAATTGTACGGATCGGACCGCCGGTTGTCAATGGGGCCAGAGGCCCCAAGATCTCCCTTGACGCGAGGCGGCCATCCGGATATACTGTATACAACATACTGAATACCAACCTTTAAACGCGGAGGGTGGTACCCGTGCGGTCGGAGGAAATTCTCAAGTTCCATCGTCACGGCAAGATCGCGCTGTGCAGTCGTGTACCCCTGAGCACGCAACGCGAACTTTCCCTGGTCTATACCCCCGGGGTGGCGGAGCCCTGCCGCCTCATCAGGGAGGACAAGGAACTGGCGTACGAATATACGGCCAAGGGCAACTCGGTGGCCATCGTATCCAACGGCACGGCGGTACTGGGCCTGGGCGACATCGGTCCCGAAGCGGCGCTGCCCGTAATGGAGGGCAAAGCCGTACTCTTCAAAAAGCTGGCCGGCGTGGACGCCTTTCCCATCTGCATCGCCGCTCACGACCCCGAAAAAGTCGTCGAAGCAGTTAAAATGCTGGAACCAACCTTCGGCGGCATCAACCTGGAAGACATCGCCGCCCCCGCTTGCTTTATCGTTGAGGAGCGCCTGAAACAAGAAGTAAGCATACCCGTCTTCCACGACGACCAGCACGGCACCGCCGTGGTTGCCGTGGCGGGGTTGTTAAATGCGGCACAGGTGGTGGGCAAGGACCTGCCCGACCTGCGGATCGTGATCAACGGCGCCGGGGCCGCGGGTCTGGCCATAGCCAAGCTGTTGCTCCGCCTGGGGGTGGGGGACCTGATCGTGTGCGACAGCCGCGGCATACTTTACCCCGAACGTCGCGAAGGCATGAACGCGTATAAAGAAGCCATTGCCGCCCGGACCAACCCCCGCGGCCTGAAGGGCGGATTGGCGGAAGCCCTGGTCGGTGCCGACGTGTTTATCGGTGTTTCGGCACCGAACGTCCTCACGGCGGCCGACATACGCCGCATGGCTCCCCGAGCCATCGTATTCGCCCTGGCCAACCCCGACCCCGAAATCACCCCCGCGGAGGCCGCCGAAGGCGGGGCGGCGGTGGTGGCAACCGGCCGTTCGGACTATCCAAATCAGATCAACAACGTCCTTGCCTTCCCGGGCATCTTCAGAGGCGTGCTGGACGTCAGGGCCACCGATATCAACGATGACATGAAACTGGCCGCCGCCCGCGCCATTGCCGGTGTGGTGAAGCCCGAAGCACTCCGGCCGGACCACATCATCCCCAAGCCCCTGGACCCCGAGGTGGTACCGGCGGTGGCCGCCGCCGTGGCCGAGGCGGCCTGGGCCACGGGAGTGGCCCGCGTACACCTGGACCCGGCCACCATCGCCCGCCGCGTCAGGGAACTGACGGCCGCCTGACGCCCCTCCGTCGCACCGACGTGTCCCGGTCGCGCCACCAGGCGAGACCGGGCTTGTTTGCGCGCCCGGCATGGGTACCGTTTATTTCGCCCCACCCTCGGGAGGGCCGGCCTGGCGTGGAAAAACAACGTGCTCAAGCAGTAAGGAAAGCACGACGCCTACGACGAGGCCGTTGGCCAGCAGGTAAGAAAAGGTTGACGGAACCCCGGCAAACGCCTGGGCAGGTATGAAACCGATTCCGTTGCCGACCATAATGGAAGAGCCCAGGATGATCATTTCCCGTGTGCCCAGACCTGTCCTGGCGCAATCCCGAATCCCGAGGCCGATGATGATGGCAAAAACGGCAAATAATACAGCGTAACCTACCGTAACGGGCATGGCCGCGAAAAACCGTCCCACCGCAGGTATGACACCGAGAACTATCAACATCGCGTTTCCCAAGATAAAAGGCCCTATGCTCAGCACGCCTGTAAGCGCGCCGAAACCGATGGACGAAGCGTAGGGTACGAACCCCACGACGGAGCCACACCCGGCCAGAATGTCGGCGATCCCGGTACAGACCACCGTTCTGTTATACACGGAATCCCGTTCCGGCAGGCCCAACAAGGCGTGCATCCCCGAGACGCTGGCTATCAGGTTCGCCAAAACCACCGTTCCGGTGGTGACCGCGCTCAGCGTGACACCCGGGTCGAAGGTGGGCGTGCCCCACGCCAGAAAATCCGGCAGCGAAAAATAAGCCCCACCCGCTTTCGGTGCCGTCACCGGGGTCGAAGGACTCCAGAGATGGGCCACCGCCCATCCGGTGGCCGTACCTATGAGAACGGCTATACTCTGTATGAAGCCCCTTGCTTTTAAAGAAAGAAAGAGGGTCACACCCAAGGTCACGCAAAATACAACTACCTTATCCGGTGCGATGGAATAGACTCCTCCGTTTGACACCAGGAGGCCCTTCGCCAGGGTGCTACTGAACTGGAGCGAAAGCAGAATCAGGAAGGTCCCGTTAACTACCGGTGTGAACAACCGGCGCACGTAGGGCATCAACCCAAAGGCACCCAGCAGCACGGACAGAATCCCGGCGCCGATGAGCCCCATTTCCAGGTCGGAGCGCAACTCGGGTAAAGGCTTGCCGACCTGCACGGCCATCGCGGCCAGTACGATAAACGTGCTATACCAGATGCCCGCCGGGCCCTCGAAAATGGGATACCGGTGGCCCCAGATCGCCTGGAGCAGACAGGCGCACCCCGAAAAGAAAAAAGTACGCTGGGCAAAAGCGGCAATGCCGGCCGCGTCCAGCCCCAGGCTGCTACCGACCACGACCGGCACCGCCGCGCAGTTTGCCACTCCGAATATGAGGTGCTGTAAGGCGTACAGGAGTTGCCGAATCGTTTTATGTTTTGCCTTGACGGCGGACTCCACGACTTGAGAACGTGCTCCCCCCGGCTATAAGACTCTCGCAAACCCCACTTCTCCGGATAGGGCGCCCGAAAACTCTTCTGCCGCACCCCGGGCCGCACACGGTCTCCAGAGCACAGAAGCTAGCTTTTCCGGCGGCTTTCTCGCGGGCGCGTGGGGTTTCACGTCCGGCTCGTCCTCAGGAGCATGTCGATCTCCTCGATGGACTTCCTCTTCGTTTCGATGCCGAACAAGTAGGTGACACCGGTAATCAGGGCCCAGGTACCGAGGAAGATGAAGGCCGGAATAATCGCGTCTATGGTTGCCTTGGGACTCACGACGTTGCTCGAGCCGGCAAAGAACGCCAGGGCAATGGGCCCGACAATCTTTCCAACTCCACCGAAGCCGTAGGCCGAACCCATGCCCGTGGCCCGCAGGTGCCGCGGCCAGACCTCCGACGCATAGGGCCCGACGATGGCGAAGCCGCCGTCTACGAAGAAGTACGCCGCAATCATCAGGATCCAGACCATCGGTGTGCCGCCCACGAAGGTATTGTAATTCACCCCGGCGAGTATGGTCAGCACGCAACCCCCCAGGCCGATCAGGAAACCGGAGGCCCGCCGGCCGATCAGGTCAGAACAGAAGGACCAGAACAACCGCCCGACAAACCCGCCAAGGGTGACGAAGATGAACAGTTTGGCCGCCTGCGCCGCCGAAATCCCCAGTACCAGGGTGAGAATGGTCGGCCCCCACAGGGTAAAGCCGTAGTAGGCGATCTGCTGGCCCAGGTTGGTGAGCCAGGACACGATCAGGCTGCGGGGATACTTCGCCAGGTCCCGCAGTGTAACCTTCGGCGCCGGTTCCCCGCCTTCCTCCTCATTCGACCTTGCCGGCGCGGCGTCCGTCTTTTGCCTTCCAAACGTGCTTCTCTGGCCGAGAGCCCATAGAACCGCATTTTCCGCGTCTTCATACCGCCTGCGCGACAACAGCCAGCGCGGGGACTCGGGGACCCAGGCCCGGATCAGAAGTGTTAGCAACGCGGGGCAGAGGCCGACCAGGAACAGACCGCGCCATCCGATTATCGGCGCCAGGAAGGCCGCCAGAACGCTGCCCAGCATGGTCCCCAGCGGCACCGCGGAGGTCAATATCCCGCTTACCCTGCCCCGGTACCGGGAAGGCACGAACTCCTGGACCAGGGGCAGGTCCACCGAATAGAGTCCGCCGAGTCCGAACCCGACGAAAAAGCGGAAGAAGGTGAGGTACGGCCAGTTGCCTTCGGGCGTCAGATACATAAAGCCGGTGGCGATGGAGAAACAGAGCACCGTGGCAATGAAGACCGGTCTCCTACCGACCCGGTCCGCCAGGGCCCCGAAGAAAACCGCTCCGGCAATCGCGCCCACGCCGGCCGACAGAAGAACGACGGACGTAGCACCATAGCTCAGTTTCCACGGTACCACGATAAAGGCCAACACGTAACTTATGAGGAAGAAGTCGAAGAACTCGAGCAAATCGCCCAATATGGCAGCCACGATGACCTTGATGTGATTCACCGTCAGCCGCGACTCTTCCAGCTTGGCGTATAGGGCCTCGAATTGACTGGCCATTTGGTTGTTCACCCCCAAAGTATTCGCCATGAAAGCCTGTTATGCAACGGCTACCACGCCACCCATCCGCCGTCCACCAGAATAGAGCTCCCGGTGACGAAATCCGCCGAATCCGACACCAGATACAAAATGGCCCCCGTGACGTCTTCCGGCAGACCGACCTTTCCCAGGGGTATGCGCCGTACTACTTCCTGGTAAAAGTCCTGATCTTTGAACATTGGCTCCGTCAGGGGCGTTCTGATAAAGGTGGGGGCCACACAGTTCACCTTGATGTTGTAAGGTGCCCATTCTATCGCCAGGACCTTGGTGAGCTGGCTGAGCCCGCCTTTACTGGAGCAGTAAGCGGCGCGCCGGTAAAAGCCGACCATCGACATGGTGGAGGTTATGTTGACGATCTTCCCTTCCCGCTGGGGGATCATTTTTTTGGCCACCGCCTGGCAGCAGAAAAAGGCTCCTTTCAGGTTGGTGTCCAGCACGGCGTCCCACTGTTCCTCGGTTACCTCCAGGGCCTCGGCCTGGATGTTGATCCCCGCGGAATTCACCAGGATGTCTATCCGGCCTTTCCAGGCGTGGACTTCCTCCACCATCCGGTACACGTCTTCGACGTTTCGCACGTCGCAGGTGCGGGTAAAACATTCCGCCCCCAATGCCAGAATCTCCCGGCGCAGGGATTCCAGGTCCGAGGCCGTCCGGCTGACCGCGGCAACGCTGGCGCCGGATTCGGCAAGGGCCAGGCTGGCGGCGCGGCCCAAACCCTTGCCGGCTCCGGTAACCAGGGCTACCTTGCCCCCGAGGTCGACCCTGATCCTGCCCATGGCCCGCCCCCCTAGTCCTCCCAGATCGCCAGGGCCCGAACCGGGCTTCCAGTGGCACCAACGAATTTCAACGGAAACATGGCGAAGTAAAAGCCCGTATGACGGGGTATTCTGGTTATGTTGGCCACGTTCTCGGTGTGAATGACGAGCCTTTCGCCGTGGACCGTGTGGTTCGGGTAGGTAATGTCGGCCGGATTGTCAAGGCTGGCCGCGTCGGTGCCCACGTTCACGACGCCCTGATCGAGGATCCACGCCGTTGCTTCCCGGTCCAAGCCCGGGTACTGAGAGACGTAGGTGAGCGGGTCGTGCCAGTACCGGTCGACTCCCGTATAGTACAAAAGGGTCATCCCGGGTTTGAGGGTGGCACCGGCTTTTTCCAGGGCGAGCTTGACGTCCGCCAGGGTGATGTGCGTCCTGGGTTTTACGTGGGAGACGTCGATCCAGACCGCGGGCGTGATCATGTAGTGCAGGGAGATGTTGTCCACGGTCAGGTCCGGTCTGTGCTTGTTAAAATGGTAAACGGCGTCAACGTGCGTGGAGACGTGGTCGCACGTGACGATCCCCTTGACCCCGTAACCTTCAAAGGGAGTATCGCCGAGGCGCATGCGGCACTCCTCATGGGTGAGGTGCCACCACAGGTTGGTCTTCATGTGTCCGGGATAGTGCGGCATCTCGGGGCTAACTTCCCGGCTCAGGTCCAGAATGTGAATCTTTTTGCCAAATAGCTCGGTTACGATTTCCGGCTCGTACTTGAGCGGTTCCATCTCGTCATACCTCCTCGGGATTTGCTTTTCGCAAAATATTCGGGCGTGCCGAACGCGCGGCATTGGCCACCCATTAAAGGGCCCGGGCGTAAATTTCGCGAATTTCTTCTCTCGTTAAGGTGCGCGGATTGTTGGTCAGAAGGCGCGTTTGCAGCACCGCCCCGTCGGTCAGAAGGTCCAGGTCCTCAGGCGCCACTCCTACCTCCCTCAAACGCTGCGGCAGCCCCAGATCGCTCGACAGCTCCCGAACCGCCTTAACGACCTGCAAGGCCGCCTCCCGCGGTGCCCTGGCGGAAACCGGCTCCCCCAGTGCGGCCGCTATGTCGGCGAATTTGTCCAGATCGGCCAGGGCGTTGAACTCGAGAACGTACGGAAGCAACAACGCGTTCGCCACGCCGTGACTGACATGGAACCGGCCGCCCAGGGGGTAGGCCAGGGCGTGCACCGCCCCCACGCCGGCGTTGGCCAGCGAAACGCCGGCCAGAAAGCTCCCCCACGCCATGGCCGTCCTCGCTTCCAGGTCGTGGCCCGCGAAGACCGCCCGCCGTAGCGCCCGCCCGATTAACCGCACGGCCTTCAGGGCGTACATGTCGGTATGCATGGTGGCCCGCACGGCGGTATAGGATTCAATGGCGTGCACAAGGGCATCCATACCGGTGGCCGCGGTAACCCTCGGCGGACACGTGAGGGTCAGCTCGGGGTCCACGATGGCCACCGCCGCCCGCAAATACCGGCTGACCACTCCCTTTTTGACCTGCTCGTCTTTGAGGGTGTAAATCGCATTGAGGGTCACCTCGGCCCCGGTGCCAGCCGTGGTGGGAATCAACACCGTGGGCAAACCGGGACCCGGAACGAGCTCGATGCCCATGTAGTCGCGTATGCTTCCGCCGCCCGTGGCCAGCACCGCCGCCCCCTTGGCGACGTCCAGGGAGCTCCCGCCGCCAAGGCCAATTAGAACGTCGCAGCCGCTGCCTCTGACTATTTCTGCCGCCTTTTCCACGTTTTCCGTGCTCGGCTCCAGTTCCACCTGGTCGAAAACCTCGTAGTCCAAACCCTCGGCCTTCAGCGCCTTTTCAACCCGTTCCGCCAAACCGGCCTGCGCGATTCCCGGATCGCAGACGAGCAGGACCTTCCGGGCACGTAGCCGCCGTAACTCCTCGCCGAGGTGCTCCAGGGCCTTCGGCCCCACGTGTGAGACTCCCGGCATCACAAACGGAAAAGTCATCGCCAGCCCTCCTTTTTCCACAGTACTAACCCCCGACGAATTCGTCTAAACCGAGTTCCAATAGTTTGCCCTGCGTGGGCACGCCGGTCTCGGCATCCCAGCCGGCCATGGCGTAGTAAAGCCGCACCGCCCGCGCAAAGGCCGCCCGGTCTATGGCGTTCTGACCGTCAAGCGGCCCGCCTGCCAGCGGCTTGAAGAAAACCTCGGGTAAGCTGTCGTCCTCCGGCCCAAACCCGTGGCGCAGGTTGAACAGGCGCGCCATGGTATTGGCCCGCTCGCCGGCCTTGAGGAGCTCCCACAAACTGGTTTCCCAGCCGGTAGCCGCTTTAACCAGCCGCACCAGGTGATTGACGGGTATCAGGCTGCGCGCCACGGCGCCGAAAACGCAGACCCCGAGACAGTCGTACATGGCGTTGAGGAAGCTGGTATACAGGACGAGACGCACTTTGCGCGGACCGAGGTCAAGGGCGTGTACCGGCTCCAGGATGCCGAGGGGTGCTACCGCCGCCAGGCCCAAACTGCCGGGGGTATTGAAAAAGGGGTCGTGCTGGGCAAACCAGTGGTCCGCGCCGTTCGGGCTGAGGGCGAACTGAAGACCGAGGCCGGTCTTCACCCGGGGGTCGTGCATCGGCACGTCCTGGCCCTTTACCTCCACCAGTAGCTTTTCGGCGCCCCGGCCGATGCGGGCGGCCGCGGCGCGGGGACCGTCGGCCAGCACCTTCCCGAAACCCTGCCGGTAGGCTATCTGTTCGATGAGGGAAAGAATGACTTCCTCGTTCCCAAAGCGAAGCTCCAGCCCGCCGGTGTCCTCTTTGGTGATCAGTCCCCGCTCGTAGCACGCCATGGCAAAAGAGATGGCCATGCCTGTGGAAATCGTGTCTATGGTGTACCTGTTGCACAACTCGTTGGCTTTGCTGATGAGTTTAAGGTTGCTTATCCCGCAGTTGGAGCCCAACGCCACCAGGGTTTCGTATTCCGGTCCGCCGTACCTTTTTTCCACCCTCAGCGCCGGGTCCTTAACCTCCACCACCCTTTTGCACCGCACCGGGCAGGCGAAACAGCCTCCCCGCTCGACCAGGAGCTCGGCGGTCAACCGCTCGGAGCCGATTTCGGCGGCCCCGTCGAATACCCCCCGCGACCAGTGGTTCGTGGGCAGACAGCCACCCGCGTTATTGGTCTCGACCCCCAGGGGCGTTCCGTGCTCGTGCAACGCGCGGCTCAGGGGATGCTCCCGGCAGTGCTCACCCGCCCAGCGGGCGATTTCCCGGATTTGGTCCCGATCGTGAACGGGCACACTTTGGGAACCGTAAACGGCCACCGCCTTGAGGTTTTTCGAGCCCATCACCGCACCGAGGCCGTTTCGGCCGTTAAAGTGCGTGAGGTCGCTGACCATGCCCGCGAAGCGCACGAGATTCTCGCCGCCGGGCCCGATCCCCAGAATTCGGGCTCTTCTTTCCCCGGTGTCGGCCCGAATCAGTTCCTCCGTTTCCCCCGTGTCCAGCCCCCACATCCGACCGGCGTCCCTGATCTCCACCCCGCCGCGGGTAATCCACAGGTAGACGGGCGTCGCCGCCCTCCCCGTAACGATCACCGCATCGTACCCGGCCCTCTTCAGTTCGGGGCCCCAGTACCCCCCGGACTCCGATTTGCCCAGGGCACCGGTCAAGGGGGAACGGGCACACACGGTATAACGGGGCACACACGGGGCAGGCGTCCCGGTAAGCAAGCCCGGGGCGAAGACCAGCATACTCCCGGGAGCCAGCGGGTCGTCGGTACCGAGGTTTTTCAGCAAATAATAAAGGGCAACCCCGGGACCGCCGAGGTAGGTACGGTAAAATTCCGGTCGCGGCTCATCGACCCGAACCGCTCCGGTCGCGAGATCCACCCATAGGATCTTGCCCCGGTAGCCCAACCGATCCATCGGTCGCCTCCTCTCCCCAGCTGATTAAAGTTGGTTCTCAGCCGCCGCTGAAAACGGGATACAGCTCCACTCTGGCGCCATCGGGTAATTCCTGGGCTTCACCGGCCAGCGCGCCGTTGACCACGACCAGTCCAACTTCTCCATGCACCAGATCAAAGGCCTCGAGCAAATGCCGCACCGTGGCCCCGGGCGGTAGGCACAGCTCCTGCTCCGCTTCGGTGGTGGCGGCGGCCCGCCTCAATGCCGGATGCAGCTTTACCCGAATCCTTGTCCCTTGCGCCACTCCCGACGCACCCCGAAGCACGGGTTCACGCAAATCGCATGCCAGAGTGTCCTCCGCCTTGGTGCTGCAAGGAAAAGTTGCGTTTTGTTACAGGGGAGGTAATAACAAAAAAACAAGGGCCGGCTTCGGCCCCGTCTGCGCTCTCACTCTGACGGCGATGTATCGTTTCGCTACATGTGTTTTGTTTTAACGCAATTCAGGCCGTACAGACGTAACTTCCGGTATAGGGTGGTCCTGGCAACCCCCAGAAGCCGGGCTGCCCGGCTTATGTTGCCCCCGCTGGCCGCAAGTGCCCGGCGTATGGCGGCCAGCTCCACCTCGCCGAGGTCGTAACCGGGAATTCCGAAGGCCGTTGGCCGTGAAGTGGCCCGCAGCCCGGGGTAGGACAGCACATCCTCCGCCTCAACCCTCCGGCTCCCGCGACTCAGAGCCAAAACCAGCGACCGTTCGACGGCGTTTTCCAGCTCCCGGACGTTACCCGGCCAGTGATAGCCCGCCAGGATACCGTAGACCCGATCCTCCACTTCGCACTCGACCCCGAGGCGCCGGCCGATTTTGCCGTAGAAATACCGTGCCAGGAGGGGTACGTCGTCCGCGCGCTCCCGCAACGGGGGAATGGTTATGGCAAGCACGTTAATCCTGTAAAACAGGTCTTCCCGAAAGGTACCGTCCTTTACCTGCTGCCAGAGATCGCGGTTGGTGGCGCAGATCAATCTGGCTCTCACCGGAAGTTCGGTGGTCCCGCCCAGGCGCACCACCGTCCTGGTCTGCAATACCCGCAGCAGTTTCGCCTGCATATTTAAGGACATCGAACTTATCTCGTCCAGGAAGATGGTTCCTCCTTCCGCCAGTTCGAACTTGCCAGGGCGCCCCTCTTTTCTGGCGCCCGTGAAAGCGCCGCCTTCGTAACCGAACAGCTCGCTTTCGATCAGTTCCGCCGGAAGCGCCGCGCAATTAACGGCGACAAAGGGCCCGTCGCGAAACGGGCTGGCGTTGTGAATTGCCTGGGCGAACAACTCCTTGCCGGTACCGCTTTCTCCCTGTAAGAGAACGGTTGTCGGTAACTCGGCCGCCTGTCTGGCCAGCTGCACCGCCCGCTTGAATTCCGGGTTTTGGCCTACCAGATCGTCAAAAGTGAAGTGGGCCTTGAAGCCCGCCACGTTCTTTACAAAGCGCTTCGCGCTGGCAAGCGGCTTCAGGACGCCGATAACCCCGCCCGATCCTTCGCGGCCCCGTACCGGTTCCAGGGTCCCGATGAAAAAGTGCTGGCGCCCTTTGTTCCTGAGGACTACTTCCCGGTTAACCAGGGGGCGCCCGGTCTGCAGGACCTCGCGAAACACGTTATCGGGCCCGAGAAGCTCCTCGATCCGCCTCCCCAAAAACTCGGCCGGCTCCACGTTTAGAAAATTGCCCACCGCCTGATTCAGGGTGGTGATTACGCCCGAGGGGTCGACCACAATCAGGCCGTCCGAGACCGCGTGGATTACGTTGTTGAGGTATTCGTTCGAGAGTTCCAGGGCGGCGATCAGTTCGCGCTGCTGCAGGCTCTGCTCGATCACCCTGCCCACGGCAATGGCCATACCCAGAGTGTGCTTGTGCAAGAGGGAAAAATGACCTGCTATGTTTATCACTCCGAGAAGGTCTTTCCGGGGCGAGAAAACCGGCACGGCCGAGCAGGTCCAGTAGTGAAGCGTGGCGTTGTAATGCTCGGGCCCCACCAGCTGCACGGGTTTCCTCAGATGGGCGGCCAGATTGATGGCGTTGGTTCCGGCATTCACTTCCCCACGGTTGACGCCCGGCCCGGAACCCAGCGCCGCGCCCTCGGCCAAGGCTTTGTCGTCTCCGTACTGAACCAGGATGTACAGATCTTTGTCAAGGAGATCGATGCGAAACCCGGAACCCCTCACGCTTTGCGCCAGCGTTTCCAGGAAAGGAGCCGCGACCTCAATGAGGAGGCGATTGGCCTCTCGGCGCCGTTCAAGGTCGGCGGAAGACAAAAAAATAACGTTGGGGTTACCGTACGGGTCCAGCCCCCTGGCCCGGCAACGCCGCCAGGAAGCCAGGACTTCCGGCTTGACCACTCCTTCGGGCACCTCGCCGGTGCGTTGAAAGGTCTCCCAGGCCCCCTTCAGTTCCGCCACGCGGGTCCGGAGTTGACGATACTCCTCCAGATAGATGCTCTCGTCCGGTAACCGCAAGCCTGCCGCCATGCGCCGGCCCCTCCGCCACAGAAATCGGTTTTTCTCCTCCCCGGCAGCTCGGCCAGGGCGTCACGGGCTTGGCGTGCCTTTCTGAGGACTCTCATGCCGCCTAGATTATACCCCCAAAGGAGAACAGGCGCAAGGCGAACCCCGTGGGAATAATAACGCGGGCCGCTCGGGGGAAGCTAATAAGCGGGGTCTGCCCGAGAGATCAACCACCGGTGGCGTGGTTTCCGTGCCGCGGTGGCGGCGCGGCACCACGGGCACCCGGCAGGGGGGTCGGCAGTTTGCAACTCTGGCGCACCAAACCCGTCGAGAGAATTCTGGCCGAAGAGGCCGGCGGCCCGTACCGCCTGCGGCGTACCCTGGGTCCGCTGGACCTCACGGCCCTGGGAATCGGTGCCATTATCGGCGCCGGCATTTTCGTCCTCACCGGGGTGGCCGCGTCTGGCTACGCGGGGCCCGGCGTCATCCTCTCGTTCGCCATCTCCGGCCTGGCCAGCGGCCTCGCCGCCCTGGTTTACGCCGAGCTGGCCTCCATGGTACCGGTGGCCGGGAGCGCCTACACTTACGCCTACGCGTCCCTGGGCGAGCTGGTGGCCTGGCTGGTGGGTTGGAACATCATCCTGGAGTACGTGGTGGCCAGCGGGGCCGTCGCCATCGGCTGGAGTTCTTACCTGCAGGACCTCCTGGCCTCGGCGGGCGTCTTTCTCCCCCCGACCCTGGCCAATGGCCCCGGCGCCGGAGGCCTCGTCAACCTGCCCGCGGTACTCATCGTGGCCTTCCTCACCTTGCTCATCATCACGGGTACCCAGCACAGCGCGGTGGCGAACAAGGTAGTCGTGGCCGTCAAGGTAGGAGTCATCCTGCTTTTCCTGGCGGTGGGCGCACTCCACGTGGACCCCACCCACTGGCGCCCGTTCTTGCCTTACGGTATGAGCGGGGTGGTGCACGGGGCGGCCATCGTGTTCTTCGCGTACATTGGATTCGATGCCGTGGCCACGGCGGCCGAGGAAGTACGTAACCCCAAGCGGGACCTGGCGATTGGCATCATCGGTTCGCTTGCGGTCTCCACCCTGCTGTACGTCGCCGTGGCCGCCGTGGTAACGGGACTGGTACCCTACACCGCCCTCAATACCGCTTCGCCGGTGGCCGCGGCCCTGCTTTCCGCAGGCATACGCTGGGCCTCGGCGCTGGTGGCGGTGGGGGCCCTGGCCGGGCTGACCAGCGTCCTGCTGGTGACCATGTACGGCCAGAGTCGGGTCTTTTTCGCCATGGCCCGCGACGGCCTGCTTCCCCCGGTCTTCTACTGGGTACACCCGCGCTACCGAACCCCGGTGCTGGACAGCCTGGTCATAGGGAGCCTGGTGGCCCTCATCGCCGGCTTTCTCCCCATTGGCACGGCGGCCGAACTGGCCAATATAGGTACCCTTTCGGCGTTCGTGGCCGTTTCCGTCGGGGTCCTGGTTCTTAGGTACAGACGGCCCGAATTGCCTCGGCCCTTCCGCGCCCCCCTCATGCCCTGGACCGCGGTGCTGGCGGCCGGTTTTTCGGCTTACCTCATGTTCAACCTGCCCTCCCTTACCTGGTGGCGCTTCGTCGTCTGGATGGCCCTGGGTCTGGCCATTTATTTCGCCTACGGTTACCGGCACAGCGCCCTGAATCCCGCCCCCCGTCCGGACATACCGCCCCGCAGGCTGGAGTTGGTGCGACCGGTGTTCAAGAAGTTCCGGCGTCCTGCCGGGTCCTAGTCGGTCCGTACCGGACCGGGGAGCCTGACGGGGGTCCCCCGCCAAAATCCTTACCCGCCGCCGGCACCCGACCCGGGCAAAGATCTCCCCATCGGAACCGTTGACGCCGCAAAATACCAGAGGTTAGAATACTTGAAGATTCCTTCAGAGGTGAAAGCATGGCGGATCGCTTCCTTGTCAGTGCCTGCCTGGCGGGGTATCCTTGCGCCTACGACGGGCAGGCCCGTACCCATCCCCTCGTCGCCCGCCTCGTCCGGGAAGGCAGGGCCATTCCGGTGTGTCCGGAGGTCCTGGGCGGACGACCGACACCCCGCCCGCCGGCCGAGGTCCAAAACGGCGCCGGGCACGAGGTGCTGGCGGGCCGGGCCCGGGTCGTGGACCGGGCGGGCGAGAATGTGACCGGTGCCTTCCTGAGCGGGGCCCGGGCCACCCTGGCCATTGCCCGGCGGCACGGTGTAACGGCCGCCATTCTGAAGGCCCGCAGCCCTTCGTGTGGCTACGGCCTCATCTACGACGGAACCTTCACCGGAAGGCTGCGCGCGGGCCACGGAGTGACCGCGGCACTGTTGCTCGACCACGGTTTCCGGATTTTCACCGAAAGCGAAGCGGAACAGGCGGTGGCATCGTGAAAGCCCTGGCGTTGCTGTCCGGCGGCCTGGACAGCATGCTGGCCGCCAAACTCATACAGGAACAGGGGATCGAGGTTATCGGCGTGGCCTTCACCTCGCCCTTCTTCGGCCCGGACAAGGCCCGCCGGGCCGCCGAATGGCTGGGCATCCCCCTACACGTCGTTGACATCACGGAGGATCTCATACCCATCCTGGTCCGGCCCAAATACGGTTACGGTCGCAACATGAACCCCTGCATCGACTGTCACGCCCTGATGGTGAGGAAGGCCGGCGAGCTGATGAAGGAACTGGGAGCCTCTTTCCTCATCACCGGCGAGGTGCTGGGCGAGCGCCCGAAGTCTCAAAACGCCGCGGCCCTGCGCATCGTGGCACGGGACTCGGGGCTGGAAGGCTATCTCCTGCGTCCCCTCTCGGCCAAATTGCTGCCCCCCACCGTGCCCGAAGAAAAGGGATGGGTGGACCGGGAGCGGCTCCTGGACATTCAGGGCCGCTCGCGCAAACCCCAAATGGCCCTGGCCGAAAAGTACGGCCTTAAAGACTACCCCAGTCCGGCCGGCGGTTGCCTGCTGACCGACCCCGGGCTCTCGCGGCGCCTGAAGGAGTTGCTGGCCGAAAACCCCGCCCCGGAACCCCGGGACCTGGAGTTGCTCAAGTACGGCCGGCATTTTAAATCGCCGGAGGGCGCGCACATCGTGGTGGCGAGGCAAAAGGAAGAAAACGAGCCCCTCGTCGCCCTCGCGCGTCCGGGAGATTACCTGGTGCGGCTGAAGGGCCTTCCCGGCCCGCGCACCCTGGTGCGGGGAGCCAAGAACGGGGCCGACAGCTTGCGCCTGGCGGCCGCCCTGACCATCCGCTACAGCAAGGCGCGGGGACTGGACAGGGCCGCGGTCCTGGTGGAACAGGTGGGCCAGGGGGGGCCGCGGGAGCTCTCGCTGGAGCGGGCCGAGGTCGCGGACTTGATCGGCCGGGCCCGTCCTGTCGGCGGCGAAGCCGCGCCGGCCCCCACCGCGTGATACGGTTGCGGTCAGGGTTTCCCCCTACGGACGTAGTAAACGCCGTGGCCCGACCAGGCCGGTGCGCGGCGGACGGTTCTCCGCCGCACCGGGGTCGGGTTATTTGTTCCGGGACCATAGGTGGCGGAACGATCGGATGTCACCACGTAAGTTCACCGGTATTATGGTTTCCCGAAACGATTGAGGAATTCGTTATAAGTTCGAGCCCGTGGGACACAATTAAAGTACGGCCCCAAGGAGGATGCTCGGGGCCACGAGTACCGCAGGCGAGCGGGCCGCAGGGAACGCCGAGGCAGCGCCCGTCGGCCGGCCTACGCGGCATTCTGCAGCGCACCGCGTACGGGAGGGAGCAACCATGGGTAAAGGACAGCGACGCCGGACACCGGAGGGCTACACCGAGCCGGAGACCATCCACGACCTCCACAGGCCGCCCGGGACGCCGCAGGCAAGGGAGAAAACCTCCCAGACGGCCCAGCTGAAAAGCGTGCACCGGCACGGCACCGATAAGGCCGTAAAGCTCGGCATGGAATACAAGACCGGTTTGCGCACCAGGATCCGGCACGGTAAACCCCCGGCCGGCCCCGACGAAGAACTGCGGCGCCGGGTGGCGGGACTGCTCGAGGCGGACCCGGAACTGCAGCGCTACGGTATCAACGTAGAGGTATCCGGCGGGCGTGTGGTGCTGGTCGGCATAGTAGATTCCGAGGCCGAGAGGGAACGGGCGGGCACCCTCGTGTCGGGCCTGGCGGGCGCCGGCGGGGTGGAAAACAATCTCGCGGTAAGGATAACCTGAAAGGGAAAAGGAAGGAGTGCGTTGAAATGTTAGGATAATAACTCGGCGCGCGAGCTGACGACATTGCTGGGGTCTCTGAAAAGAAACCATCACGGAGCCGGAGGCTCTCAGAACGCTTTCATCTGGACCTTCGACCCGCGTGCCCGTACCCGGGAGGGCACCGTGGCCGCCTTCCTCGTGGCCGGTTTGCTCCTGCTCACAGGCCTCGCGGGGTGTCTGGGTCTTACGGTGGAGCGTTATTTTGGCTTCGAATACCTGCCGCTCGCCCTCTTTCTCGCCGGACTCGCCGCGGCTCTGTTTTTCTGGGGACAGCAGGATCTGGCGCACGCTACCAGAAAGGGGCGGGGACCCGTCCTATACGCCGCGGCTTGGTCTATATTGCTCGCGGTCATTACCATTTTGTATCCCGGCACCCCGAGAGTGGTGGTCGTGGTACCGGGAATAGTTTGCGCCCTTACCTGTCCGCTCCGTGTGTCCCTGGGGCTGGCGGCCGGCATCACGATCCTGCTGCTGGGCGGTGACCTCATGCTCCCCGCCGCGAAACGGTGGATGGTGCTCCAGACGGACCTGGTATTGGGCGGGGTACTGTTAATGATTACGGGGGTTATCGGCAGCATCAGCGATAAGAAGCGCGAAGTAATGGACATGCTGGTCCGGGACCGTAACTTCTTGTGCCAGCTATTCCACGCGCTACCAGTGGGAGTACTCGCACTCGACCGGGGAAAAAGGGTTACCCTCATAAACGGCGCGGCCGAAGAAATCTTCGGATTGGACGGTCAGGACGTCGCCGGCCGTGCGGTAGACCAGATCCCCGGCTTTCCGACGGAACTCATATTACCCCTCTGCCGGGATACGCCGGTCCACGGAGTGGAACTAACTCTGACGGGCGAACGAAGGGTGGTAGTGGGCGACGTCAGCCCCCTCGGAGCGCCGGGCGACGGCTGGCTGTTGCTCTTTAAGGACCTCACGGAACAGAAATACATCGAGAAGGAGCTGGCGCGCTCCTCCCGGCTCGCCCTGATTGGGGAGATGGCGGCCGGTATGGCCCACGAGATCCGCAATCCCCTGACGGTCATCAGGGGCTTTGCCCAGCTCCTGAAAGGCCGCGGCGGCCGGGACGTCACCAGCTACGCGACCCTCATCATGGAGGAAGCGGACCGGATCAACCGGTTGCTGGAGGATTTCCTGCTGCTGGCCAGGCCCATGCGATCGGTCTTCAAGGAGTTGAATCTCGCCGGCCTGTTGCGGTCCCTTTGTAAATCCCTGGAGGTCGAAGTCAGGAAGGCGGGGGTGCGGCTGCAACTGCGGATGCACAGGCCATTACCCGCCGTGACCGGCGACGCCCAGCAATTGCGGCAGGCCTTTGCCAACGTGATTGTAAACGCCATTCAGGCCACGCCGGCCGGCGGTCTTGTGACCGTCTCCGTGAACCCGAGTCCTGACAGAAACTATCTGGAAGTCACCATAGCGGACACCGGGAAGGGCATTCCCGCGGAACTCGCGGACCGCATCTTTGACCCCTTTTTCACGACCAAAGAGGACGGCACCGGGCTCGGCCTGGCCATTGTCAATCGGGTGGTCCACGACCACGGTGGGGAATTGAAGATTGAAAGCCAGCCAAACTGCGGCACGGTGCTGACGGTACGCCTGCCGATACGTGCCGGGGGCACCTGGACCGCAAGAACAGCCCTCGCTCCTGACGGAAAGGCCGGTGGTTGACCATGGGGAGATACCGGTAGTGGCCGCACTGATTGTATCCGGAGGGCGCCTGCTGATTACTCAGCGCGGGGAAGGCGATTTCCTGGCGGGGCGGTGGGAATTCCCGGGGGGCAAGGTTGAACCCGGCGAAACACCGGAGGAGGCCCTCCGGCGCGAAATCCGAGAAGAACTCGAGCTGGAGGTGGAAGTAGGGCCGCTTTTTCAGGTGGTCAGGCACGATTACGGTCACCTACAGATCCGCATGCTGGTTTACTGGTGCCGCGTTAACGGCGGCGTGCCGCGACCCAGGGGGTGCCGGGCCTACCGGTGGGTCCAAAAGGAAGAACTCCTGCTCTGCGACTTCGCGGGCGCGGACCGGCCGGTGGCGGAAAGGCTGGCGCGGGAAGAATGGCCCGCCGGCTGACGGACGTGGCCTTCGGCGCCAAAGACACAACGGCAAGGACTTCCACCCCGGAAACCCTTGCCGTTGCTGCGTCATCTGGAGGCGGCAGCCGGACTCGAACCGGCGAATAGCGGTTTTGCAGTTACATACGGTAGTGTTATCCAATGTTATCCAGTCCTAGAGCCGCATTAGGACTGGGTTTGTTATTTTATCCCATCCGTCCAATACCGTCATTTTCATTATGTGTTGGCCCGTCCTGTGACCATTTTGTGACCACGAAAAAATTCCCGGCACCCGCTTCCCATCTGGCCTCCGGGAAGGGCCGGTGACCACGTGGTCACCGGCCTTCTCCCCTGCCCCGGTAATAGAACCGCAGCCGCTTGGCGTTCTCGTGGCAGGCATCGGAGCAGTACCGGACGTTGGGCCTGGTGGGGACGAAAATGCGCCGGCAGGTGCGGTGAGCGCAAATGCGGTACTCCCGCAGGCCGGTGATGTCCAGCCAAACGAGGAGGTAGCAGGCGTGCAGGAGCGAAGGCACCTGCCAGTGCGTCTTCCATCCCCGCCCGTCCCCGAGGTACCGCGCCACGGGGAAGCACTCGGCCAGATAGTAATTCAGAAGGCCCTGGGCCGCTGACTTCCGGTCGTCCGGGTTCTTGGGCGCGTGTCGTCCCGACAGCCCCCTGGGTTTCTTCCCCTGCGCCAGGAACACGAAGTCCTGAAAGTCCTCCGCCGCCTCCGCAAACGCGGGCACCGGCTCCCGCCAGCGGTGCAGGTTCCACGGTCCCCGCCGGCGGTCAAAGGCCGGATTCAGGTAGTGCCTCGAAATCCCCTCCTCGGGTGGCTCCCCAATCAGATGCCACCCCCGGTAGCTCTTCACGTCCCACAAGCCCAGCAGCCCCCACCGGTTGGCGAAGGCCAGAATGTCCTCCGGGCTGTCGGGGTCAAGCCGCGCCAGATGCAGGTGCGGCCAGTTCTGCCAGCCCTCCGGCCGTTTTGACTGCCTTTTGGGAGGAGGTAGATCCAGCGGCTGGTACCAGCAGTTCGGCAAGTAGGGTTCCTCGGTGGCCGCCACGTAGAGCACCCCGTCTTCCTCGATGAGCGCGTACTTGAGCCGCCACCACGACATGGCCTTCATGGGTATGATTCCTTCCCCGGCCGGGCGGTCGGGACGCCTCATGTATGTCACCCTTTTTGTCGACTGGTTTGGTGTTTCATTCGGTGTTAGTGTATCACGTAGCAGAACCAATCGCAAGCGCAAGGGAGGGGAACCATGCAAAGAGCTGGCGCTGGCGAAGGCGTGGTGAGGCTGGCCTACGACGTGCAGGAGTTTGCCCGGGCAGCGGGGCTCGGGCGGAGTTTGGCCTACGAGTTAGTGAAGCGCGGCGAGGTGGCGGCCTTCCGGGTGGGGCGGCGTATTGTAATTCCACGCGAGGCCGCGGAGGAGTGGCTACGCCGCAATGCCGGATTGGCCACAAAATGAAAAACCCGGCGCGCGCCGGGCCGAACAAGAAGGGGTTGATTCACCTGCGTTCCGGCAACATTCTAACACACCCCACCAGGTGGTTGCAAGCCGTCCCGCGGGAGACCCGCGCGCGAGCCTGGGCACTGTGGAGACAAGTTCGGACCTCGGGGCTGAGGGACACCTTCGCGGCCTGGGCGGCCGTCTTCCGGCGCACCCGGGAGTTGGCCGCCGTGGATGACCAGGCCGCAGCCATCGCCGCGGGGCTGCAGGAGTGTTTCGAGGCCGAGATCCGCCGGCGGCTGGGGGCGACCAGGCCATGACGGTGCTTGAGGCCGCTCTCGCCTACGCCGCCCGCGGGTGGTCTGTAATCCCGTTACGGCCCCGCGACAAGCGTCCCGCGTTGCAATCCTGGCAGGAATATCAGCAGCGCCGAGCCACCGAGGAGGAGATCCGCACCTGGTGGCATACCTGGCCCAACGCGAACGTTGGTGTTGTCACCGGCGCGGTTTCCGGCCTGGTGGTGCTGGACCTGGATGGCCCGGAAGCGGTCGCGTTCGCGAAGGAGCGCGGCGTCCCGCAGACGCCGGTGGCGGCCACGGGAAAGGGCTTTCACGTGTACTTCGCGCACCCCGGCCGTCCGGTGGCCAACGTTGCTTCTCTGGGCGGCATCAAAGGCCTGGACATCCGGGGCGATGGCGGCTACGTGGTCGCGCCGCCGAGCGTGCATCCGAGCGGCCGAACCTACATGTGGACCGAGAACTACCCTCTTTCCCTGCCCCTTGCGCCCCCGCTGCCGTGGCTCGTGGAACTTTTAGAGACCCGGGGGCAAGCGGCTCCGGCGGGCGCGGCCGATGGGCCCGGCAAAGAACCGGGTTGGGTGGAGGCCCTACTGGCCGGGGTGGACGAAGGCCAGAGGGATGACGCCTGCACCCGGCTGGCTGGGTACTTTCTTGCGAAGGGCCTGGTGGAAAACGAAGTGCTGGCCCTGCTGCTGGCGTGGAACCAGCGCAACCGGCCGCCCTTGCCGGAGCGGGACATTGAAAAGTGCGTCCGGAGCGTGGCCCGGCGGGAGGCTCGGAAGCCTAAAAGGGCACGCAATGGCACCCTTTGGGAACCGGACATCGTTTGCCTGACAACCGTGGAGCCAGAAACCGTGGAATGGCTCCTGGAGCCCTATATCCCACTGGGTAAACTAACTGCGCTGGAGGGAGACCCCGGCGCGGGAAAGACCTGGGTGGCCTTGGCTCTGTGTGCAAGGGTCACCCGTCAAGGCCGGAATGTACTCTATCTGACAGCTGAAGATGGACTTGCAGATACCATTCGCCCGCGGGCCGAGGCGTGCGGCGTGAATCTGGACAAGTTTTTCGTTTTGCGCGGCCAGATGAACGAGGACGGCGCGGAAATGCCGTTCACCTTGGCGCACCCCGAGGTGCTGGAGGAGGCCATCCGGCGGAGCCAGCCCGCCCTGGTTGTCTTGGACCCAATCCAGGGATTCATCGGGGCCGAGGTGGACATGCACCGTGCGAACGAGGTTCGGGTGCGGCTGTCCCTGCTGGTCCGCCTGGCGGAGCAGTACCGGTGCGCGATCATTATCATTCGACACCTTGCCAAGACCCCGACCGCGAAAGCCATCTACCGCGGGTTGGGGTCGATTGACTTCACGGCCGCAGTGCGGTCGCAGCTAATCGTCGGCCGCACCCAGGACGGGCAGCGGGTGCTGGCCCACGCCAAGAGCAACCTGGGTGAAGAAGGCCCGTCGCTGGGGTTTGTGATTGACAAGGGCCAGTTCCTTTGGACTGGCGAGGTGGCGGTCACCGCCGACGAGATTGCCAGGCCGGAGGAGCCCGACGACGAAAAGTCGGCGTTGGAAGAGGCCACAGAATGGTTGCGCGAAGTCCTGGCCGATGGGCCGGTGGAGACCAAAGAGATATACAGAAGCGCGCGCCATGCGGGTATTGCTCAAAGAACCCTGGAGCGGGCCAAAGCCAAGCTTGGCGTCAAGGCAAGACGAATTGGGACCCCAGGTCAACGGGGCGGCGGCACCTGGTGCTGGTGCCTGCCTTCAGATTTAGACCGCCAAATTGACGGGGAAAATGATGGCCCTTCCTTAAGGGTACACGTTGGCGGCCTTAATCAAAACCCGCAATCCCAGACGCCACAAGGAATTCCGGCCACAGATTTAGACCGCCATATGGTGATCTTAATTGAGAGCCCTCAAGCCCAGGAACGGCGCGGGATTCCGGCCACGGATTTAGACCGCCAAAAAGAACCCTTAAGAGAGGAAAACCTTGATGGCCAACTTAACCCCACCATCGACGAGGAGGCGGGCGAGCTATGATCGTCGGGGCCATCATTGAGAAGCTGGAACTGGCCGGGTACCGGTTCGAGGTGAACGGTGACACCATCCGCTACCGGCGGGTGCTCAAGGTGGACGGTGAGGACCCGAAACCTCTACTACTGGCCCTGAAGGCCCGCAAGGCCGAGGCGCTGGCCTACCTGCGCCGGCGGCAAGAACCGCACCCAGGGGACTGCGTGTGTCCCGATTGCCTTCATCCCCGGCAAGAAACTCCCCTGGCGAGTGCCCATGTGCGCGGGGCCGATACGGGCCAGGGAGTTAGCCCGGTAGGCACCGTCTCCGTCATGGGCACCCGGGCCAGGGTTTACCCGATGCGGCCGGAGTGCCTGAAGGCCGGCGGGTGCCTGTGGCTGACCCTGGACTGCGACTGGTACGTCATCATTGATGACCAGGGGAATCTCACGGGCCGGTGCCGGGAGCGGGTCCGAGGTGCGACCGGGGAGGAGCGGGCCAGGTGGGTGCTGGCCCAGCTTGATAGGCGAAGGAGCGTCCTGCATTGAAACTGGTGCGGGTGCGGCTGAACAAGGCGACCTTGTACTTTACGCCCCAGGAACTGGCCGGCCTGCTGGCACGAGACCCGGCATTGTGGGCGCGGGCCATCAGGAGAGGGAAGGCCATCAAGCGGGCCGGGAGGTGGAGGCGCAAGCGGGCGGAAGGCGCAGTAACGACAAGTCTTTCAGGAGGGAAGCCAAATGAACCGCGTTAGGGAAATTCGCGAGGCCAAAGGGATTACCTTAAAGGAGCTTGCGCGGCGGGTAAACATCATGCCGTTCTGGTTGCAACGTATTGAGCAGTACCAGTGGGATAGAAGCCCCTACGGCCTGGACTTCGACCTGAAGCTGGCCGAGGCCCTGGGAGTGGACGTCACCGATATATTTCCGGCTTATGCCTGGCCGAAGCGGGAGCCCGAGACGCCGCCCAAACCGGACACCCGCACGCCGGAGGAAATCGACGAGACCCTGCGGATTCTGAACGAGCGGCGGCAGGCAGGAGTTGTCGGCGAGCGGGAGATATACGACGCGATGGACGAGGTGGAGGAGTGGTGCCCGGGCGTGCTGGCGGGTCCGGGCGCGCGACCGCATCTTCTGGCCCGCCGGGAGCGAAAGCGGCAGCCGTGAGCTACGGCCCCCGCTGGTACCACGGAACGAACTGATGACGGTCACTTCCTTGCGACAGATCGCCGACTGACACCCTTTCGGGTATCCCGTCCGGCGGCCTCCAGGGAAGAACGGGGCCACAGCTCGGCTCGGCAGAGGGGGCACTCGAAGAAAGTCAAACCGTGGACTTCGCGGCGGATTAGGGGTTCCCCACAGAGACCGCATCTCATGCTCTTAGTCTACCGCACCCAGGCGGCGCGGTGCAAGGCGGGGACGGCATGAACGAAGTGGCCGAGCTGCTGCGGGAAGACAACCGGGAAAAGCGTATGGCCAGGGGCGGCCGCGTGGTGGGCAAAGAGCGGCCCCAGGTCCTGCGCCTGCCTTCCTCGCTGGCCCCGGCCTGGTGGAGGATTGCGCCGCCGGTGGTTCAGGTACGGATTGCGGACGGTGCGGTGCTGGTTTTCCGCTGGCCAATCGAATCCTTTGCGCTTGGCACTGAAAGGAAAGGGAGGGAAAATGACAATGGCGCAACATGATACGAAGCGCGGTGGACAAATGACCCCATTGAAGCGCCGCTTTGTGGACGCCGGCCTGTGCCCTTTCGAGATATGGCGGCGGGAGCAGGGGCTGACCAGGGCCGAATTCGCCAGACTGCTTGGCATAAGCTACAACATGGCCTACAATCTCGAAAAGGGCCACCTTGCCCATCTCCCCGAGCGCCTGCGCTGGGCGATAATCGAGGCTGGCCTGCCGGACACCCTGATAGGCGCGTACTACCGCTGGCGCGGAGGCCTGCCCTGGCAGAACACGCAGAAGCCGGAATCCCCACCGGGCAGGTAGCGCCGGCGCAACCGGCTAATCCCGTTCTGGAATTGCCGCCCGCAGGAGCAGGTGGTACAATGGAGGAAAAGCCCAGGGGAGGCCGTCGAACGTGTACACCGAGCACCTGAGCGACGAGGAGCTGCTGGACAGCCCGCTGGCGGAGAAGTGGAAGAAAGAGGCGCGGGAGTACTGGGAGAAGTGGCTGCCGCAGTGGAGCGCCCAACTGAAGAAGGAGAGGAAGTTCGAGAGCACGCTGAACCAGTACGTGGTGAACGCGCTGAGGCTGTGGAGCCGGGCATACATCGACCTGTGCGAAAACCCCGAGGTGAAGGACGAGCCCGACTTCCTGAAGAGGGCCGGGAAGATGAAGGTCGCGAGCCACATGGCGGAAGAGTTGGCGAAGGAGACGTGGCTTTTTCTGCCGCCAGAGAGGGAGGCGCTGCGGCGCGACCGCGAAACTACGTAGCTCCTTCCTCCAGGACGGAGGGAAAACGAAAGCCGGGCCGCAACGCCCGGCCTTTTGGTTTGCCTGCTACCTCACGTCCCTGTATCCCTGCACCACCACCCCGACCACCTTGACGTCCTCCTCTTTAGCGTTGACGGAGAAAAATTTTTCGTAGGTGTTGCCAAAAAACCCGTTAACGGTTACAATAAGGGTGGGTGATGCTATGCGGATAGAGAGCAGGCTATCCCACATTTTGGGTGCCAAACGGCTGAAGATGACGGAAGTTGCCCGCAGGACGGGAATCGGCAAGACCACATTGCTGCGGCTTTACCACGACCGGGCCGAAGGCATCCGCTTCGACGTGCTGGCCCGTCTTTGCAAGGCCCTGAACTGCCAGCCCGGTGACCTGCTGGTGTACGTGCCGGACGGGGAAGACCGGTGAAGGTGCGGGACGTGCTCCGGCTGCTCCGCGAGGATGGCTGGTACCTGGTAGCGCAGCGGGGCAGCCACCGGCAGTTTAAGCACCCGGTCAAGCCGGGCCGGGTGACCGTCGCAGGCCACGAGGGGGACGACCTGTCCCCCAGCACCCTGAACAGCATTCTGAAGCAGGCCGGATTGAAAAGGAGGCGTTAGCGTGGAACTCCGCTACCTCGTGGTCATCGAAAAGGCCAACGGCAACTATTCGGCCTACGTCCCGGACGTGCCGGGCTGCGTGGCTACGGGAAGAACGCCCGAGGAGACCTACCGCCGCATCGCCGAGGCCCTGGCCATGCACCTGAAGGGACTGGAGGAGGACGGCCTGCCCATCCCCGTGCCGCAGGCCCAGGCCGAGTACGTGACCCTGGGCGGGCCGGTGCGGTAGGGGGGGCAAAGCTGGCGGGCGGCACCGCCAGGGGCACCGCCCGCGTCGGGAGGGGTTCAGGGAATCGGCTTGTCTAGCGTCCATTTTACCAGGGGCCGGATGCGCGTACAAGGCCGTGGAGGGGCCTCTGCGGGGCGGGTACGGGTAAACCTACTGGCGCGGATTCAGACCGGCCTTGCGGGCCGGATATGCGGAAGGGAACGAAGGGAGGACGGCAATGCGCGGGAGCGTCTATAAGCGGAAGGGCAAGGACGACGTGGTGTACTATGACGTGGTGTTCGACCTGGGCCGGGACCCGGTGACGGGGAAGCGCAAGCAGAAGTGGTTGCGCGGGTTCCGCACTAGGAAGGAAGCGGAGAAGGCCCTGGCCAACGCCATAGCGGAGGTGGAGCGGGGCACGTATATCGACCCGGCCAAAATGACCGTGGCCGAGTACCTGCGGTGGTGGCTGGAGCAAGCCGCCGCCAAGCTGGCCCCATCAACCTACCGTTGCTATCAGGTGGCCGTGGAGAAACACATTATCCCGTACCTGGGCAACATACCCCTGCACAAGCTCCAGCCCCTGCACGTCCAGGAGTATTACGAGAAGGACCTCAAGGAAGGGCGCAGGGACACCAAGAAAAGCCTGCCGCGAAGCCTTTCGCCCACCACGGTGAACATGCACCACCGCATCCTGCACCGCGCCCTGGCACAGGCCGTTAAGTGGCGGCTGATTCCGGCCAACCCCTGCGACGCCGTAGACCCGCCCAGGCCGGAAAAGAAGATGCCGCCCGTGGTGCCGGTCGAGAAGGTCCTGGCCCTGCTGGACACCATCGCGGAAACCCCCTACCACACCCCGGCGGTGCTTGCCCTTACCTGCGGCCTGCGTATGGGCGAAGCCCTGGGCCTGCGGTGGGAAGACGTGGATTTCAGGAACCGGCGGTTGAGCATCCGGCAGATACTCTACCAGCGGAAGCCCGGCGAACCCATCTTCAAGGCCCCCAAAACGGCAGGGAGCAGCCGGGTGGTGGTGCCGCCCCAGGCCACCTTTGATGCCCTTAAGACCCACAGAAAGCGGCAGCTGGAATGGAAGCTGGCGGCCGGACCGGCCTGGGAGGAGACCGGTCTGGTCTGCACCATGCAGGACGGCAACCCTATCAACCCGCCCACCCTGGCGAGCTGGTTCCGTGCCCAGGCGTACCGGCGCGGCCTGGAGATTTCCTTCCACGACCTGCGCCACCTGTGCGCTACTTACCTGCTCCAGCTGGGCGTGCATCCCAAGGTGGCAGCCGAAATGCTGGGCCACTCCACCGTCAAGCTCACCCTCGACACCTACTCCCACGTCACGCCCACCATGCAGCAGGAGGCCGCCGACAAGCTCGACGGTTTGCTCCACAAGCCCCGGTAGCACGATTGCCAGAGATTGGATGTTAGCAAATTGTTAGCAAAAGTGTTTCACAGAGCAACGGCAAGGACTTCCATTCCGGAAACCCTTGCCGTTGTTGGCTTTTCTGGTGGGCCACCCAGGAATCGAACCTGGAACCTGACGATTAAGAGTCGCCTGCTCTGCCAATTGAGCTAGTGGCCCGTGTCCCTGGCTGGGGCGGCTGGATTCGAACCAACGATCGCGGGTCCAAAGCCCGCTGCCTTACCGCTTGGCTACGCCCCAAAGTGTGGTGGAGGGGGCTGGATTCGAACCAGCGAAGGCTGCGCCAGCAGATTTACAGTCTGCCCCCTTTGGCCGCTTGGGTACCCCTCCACTTTGTTTCCCGGTGCCGACCCTCCCGACCGGTACCGGACCTGGTCGGGATGGGGGGATTCGAACCCCCGACCTCTTGCTCCCAAGGCAAGCGCGCTCGCCAAACTGCGCCACATCCCGCATGCAAGAGTCATTATAGCGGAAAACCGGGCCGGCGTCAACCCTCTTGCGGCGCGCCCCGGGGCACGTCGGGGGCCACGCACACGAGGGAAAGGGGCCGTAGCGTCGGGACGGTGCCGATCGGGTCCGGGGAGAGTTTAACCGGGGGGCCTTGAAGGCCAGCGTGCCCGGGGCCAGGGCCGGGTGGCCGACCCCGTCCTTGGACGTGAGGCGTGGATTAGGGGGTAAAGGCACGAATGGGGGGTGCGTGAGACGGGTTCGTATGGTATAATTAACTGGTTCTAATTTTCACTTGGCCGGGAGGGATCGCGGTGAATCTCTTGATTATGGGGCCCCCTGGTGCGGGCAAGGGCACCCAGGCCGAAGTATTGACCAAGGAGCTGGCCATTCCCCATATTTCCACAGGGGACATGTTCCGGGCCGCGGTAAAGGAGGGTACGCCCCTGGGGAAAAAGGCCAAGGAGTACATGGACCGGGGGGAACTGGTGCCGGACGAGGTCGTGGTGGGTATGGTTCGTGAGCGCCTGAGCAAGCCCGACTGCGGCAAGGGGTTTTTGCTGGACGGGTTTCCCCGCACCGTGGCCCAGGCCGAAGCGCTGGACCAGACCCTGCGGGAGCTAAAGATGGATCTCGACGCGGTAATCAACGTGGCCGTGCCGCGGGAGAGGCTCATGCAGCGCCTGACCGGACGCCGCGTGTGTCGCAACTGCGGGGCCAATTATAATATCTGGTTTAACAAGCCCAAGGAAGAGGGCAAGTGCGACCAGTGCGGCGGTGAGCTCTACCAGCGGAGCGACGACACCGAGACCACGGTGGCCAATCGCCTGGACGTCTACGAAGCCCAGACGCGTCCTCTTATCGAATACTACGAGCAACGGGGACTGTTAAAGAACATCAACGGGGACCAGGAGATTAAGGCCGTTCTGGCGGACATTTTGCGCAGTCTGGGCCGGTGACCGCCAGCCCATACGGGCGTTGCCGATTCGGGCCCGCGAGGTATGCGGGGCGGGCGGGCGGCGGCGCCGTTCCGGACCCGCTTCCGGTAGTCGGGTACCCTTTAGGTGAGGAGACGTTGGCGGCGGTCACGGCGCGGACCGCGTGCCGGGGGCGGCGGAGCTGATATGGTAGCAGAGCCCGGGATCTACCGGGGCCTGGCGGCGGTTTACGACCGGCTGACGGCCGGGGTCGACTTCGAGGCCTGGGCTGAGTATACGGAAGAGATCTTGGACCGGGTCGGCTGGCGCCCGCGGAGGGTGGTGGACCTGGCCTGCGGGACAGGGAGCACCACCCTTCCCCTGGCCCGCCGGGGCTATGCCGTGACGGGCGTGGACCTCTCGCCGGAGATGCTGGCCGTGGCGCGGGCCAGGGCCGAAGCGGCCGGGCTGACGGTGGGATTCTCGTGTCAGGACATGCGCCGGCTGGAGTTGCCCTCGCCCGCCGACCTGATCACCTGCTTTCACGACGGGATGAACTACCTGCTCACCGAGGAAGACCTGCTGCGCACCTTCCGGCGCGTATGCCGATACCTCGTTCCGGGCGGGCTGTTCGTGTGCGACTTCAACACCCTGACCTGGCTGGCCGGGATCGCCCCCGGCGCTGGCGTGCTGGAAGAGCCGGACCTGCGGCTGGAGTGGGTGGGACACTACGACCCGTCCGCGCGGCTGTGGACCCTGCGGCTTACGGGGGTCCTTTCGGGCCACACCTTCGTCGAAGAGCACCGGGAGCGCGCCTATCCCCCTGAAGTGGTTTGTGGGCTTCTGGCCGGGGCCGGACTAGAAGTCCTCGGGTGCTACGAAGACTTTTCCTTCCGTCCCGCAACCGCCGCCGGCCGGCGCCATTTTTACGTGGCCCGGCGGCAGTGCCGGCGGCAGTGGTAGGATCTCGCTCGGCATCAAATCCCGCAAAAAGTGGTCCGGCGGCAGGAGAATAGGTCCCCGGCATCTAATTTTTTCTCCAGCCGAGGGGGGATGAGATGAAGGTCGTGACTTTGGCCGAAGCCGTCCGTGAGATCCCCGACGGAGCCGTCATCGGTTTGGGGGGCAACACCTTTCACCGTGTCCCCTGCGCCGTGGTCCACGAACTGGTGCGGCAGCGGAAGCGTAACCTGACCCTGGTCAAAACGGCCGGGGCCTACGATATCGACCTGCTGTGCGGTGCGGGTTGCGTGGCCAGGGTGGTGGCCGCCTACGTGGGTTTTGAGAACTACGGCCTGGCCCCGCGTTTTCGCAAAGCGATAGAGCGGCAGGAGATCGCGCTGGAGGAGCACACCTGACCGAGCGTAATCGCGGGGCTGCGGGCCGCAGCCCAGGGCGTTTCCTTTATGCCCCTGCCCGGCGTACTGGAGTCGGACCTGGCCGCCAGGGGACACATCGGGAGGGTGCGCGACCCCTTCACCGGGCAGGAGTACGCGGCCGTGCGGGCCCTGCCCCTGGACTGGGCGATCTTACACGTCCACGAAGCCGACGCCGACGGCAACGTCCGCATCCACGGGGCCAGGTACGAGGACCTGCTGCTGGCGCGGGCCGCGGCCAGGGTACTGGTCACGGCGGAACGACTGGTGGACCGGGACAGTTTCCGGGCCGCGCCGGACCGCACGGACCTGCCGGGCTTCCTGGTGGCCGCCGTGGTCGAGGTGCCGCAGGGCGCACGGCCGTGCAGTTGTGGCACCACATACGATTACGACAGGGACTACCTGCTGGCCTACCTTAAGGCCGCGGCCGACGACGAAGGTTTTCGGGAGTTCGTCCGCCGGCACGTCGGCGCCGGGTAGGTTCCGGCCCCGGGCCGGTTTCCGGGCTGCCGGCACGCCGGATTCGGGAGGACCTCAGATGGAAAACGGGGGAGTGAGGGGCTTGACCGATCCTGCCACCATGATGGTGGTCGCCATAGCCAGGGCCCTGCGGGACCGCGAGGTGGTTTTCCACGGGCTGGCCTCGCCCGTGCCCATGGTGGCCGTGCTACTGGCCAGGAAGTTGCACGCGCCGAACCTGGTGTACCTCAACATTGCCGCCGGCGTGGACCCGCACCCTGTTGAACTGCCGGAGTCCACGGTAGACCCGCGGCTTTCCCACGGGGCCGCGGCCCTTTTCTCCCTGGCCGACGTTTTCGACCTGGCGGCCCGGGGCCGTGTGGACACGGCCTTCCTGAGCGGGGTGCAGGTGGACCGCCGCGGTCGGCTGAACATGAGTGTTATCGGGGACTACGACCGGCCCAAGGTGCGCCTGCCCGGCGGAGCGGGTGGTGCCTTCTTGGCTCCCCTGGTGCGGCGGGTGCTCGTCTGGCGCACGCGCCACGATCCGCGCACCCTGGTGGAAGAGGTAGACTTCGCCACCATCCGCGGCCGCGTGGAGCGGGTCTTCACGCCCCTGTGCACCTTCGTGATGGACCGGGGTGCCCTCAGGGTCGAGAGTATCCATCCCTACAGTTCGCCTGCAGAGGTAAGGGAACGCACCGGTTTCGCGGTGGAGGTGGACGCCGGTACGCCGGTGACGCCGCCGCCCACGGCCGAGGAACTGGCGGCCCTGGAAGAAGTGGACCCGCGGCGCGTCAGGGACGTTGAGTTTTAGGAAAAGGTATCTGCCAGTGGTTCCCTGGGAAAATTATTTGGTGGGTGAGCCGATGTCCGCCGAAGCGATACTGGAGGTAATCCGGCGGCGGCGCTCCGTGCGCCGTTACCGGCCCGACCCCGTAGACCGGGAAACCGTAGACCGGTTGCTGGATGCAGCCCGCTGGGCCCCTTCCGCCGGGAACCTGCAGCCCTGGTTCTTTTACGTGGTCACCGAAGCGCGCCTCAAGCGTGAGCTGGCCGCGGCCGCGCTGCGCCAGAGCTTTGTGGCCGAAGCCCCGGTATGTATCGTGGTCTGCGCCGAACCCGAGCGCTCGGCGCGCATCTACGGGACGCGGGGCCGCACCCTCTACTGCCTGCAAGACACCGCGGCAGCGGTCCAGAACATCCTGCTGGCCGCGCAAGCCCTGGGCCTGGGCGCCTGCTGGGTGGGGGCCTTCGACGAGGAGCGGGTGTGTGCCTGCCTCGATTTGCCGGAGACTTTGCGTCCGGTGGCCATCATCCCGCTGGGCTACCCCGCGCGTGAGACCGAGCCGCGGCCGGGACGCCGGGAGCTGAAGGAGATCGTACTTTACCGCTAGGGACGGGGGGAAGGCGGGTGGACCGGGAAAAGGCTTTGCAGACGACGCTGGAGCAGATAGAGCGCCGGTTTGGCAAGGGGGCCATCATGCGCCTGGGCGAGGCCTCGGCGAGGCTCGGCGTCGAGGTGATTCCCACCGGGGCCCTGGCCCTGGACGTGGCCCTGGGGGTGGGCGGCGTGCCGCGGGGGCGCGTGGTAGAAATCTTCGGCCCGGAATCCTCCGGCAAGACCACGGTGGCCCTGCACATCGTGGCCGAGGCCCAGAAGGCCGGGGGTATGGCCGCCTTCATAGACGCGGAGCACGCCCTGGACCCCCTCTATGCGGCACGGCTGGGCGTGGACGTGGACAACCTGCTGGTCTCGCAGCCCGACACGGGCGAACAGGCCCTGGAGATCGCCGAGGCGCTGGTGAAGAGCGGGGCCATGGACGTGATCGTGGTGGACAGCGTGGCCGCCCTGGCTCCGAGCGCCGAACTTGCGGGGGAAATGGACGAGGCTCACGTGGGTTTGCAGGCCCGGCTGATGTCTAAGGCCCTGCGCCGGCTGACCGGCGTGATCGCCAAGTCGCGCACCACGGCGATCTTCATCAACCAGTTGCGCGAGAGGGTGGGGGTTACCTTTGGCAACCCCGAGATTACGCCCGGGGGGCGGGCGTTGAAGTTTTACGCCTCGGTCCGGCTCGAGGTGCGCAAGAAAGAGGACCTCAAGCAGGGCGGCGAGGCGGTCGGCAGCCGGATCAGGGTACGGGTAGTCAAGAACAAGGTGGCGCCACCCTTCCGCCAGGCCGAATTGGAACTTCTGTACGGCCAGGGTATTTCACGGGAAGGAAGTCTGCTTGACCTGGCAGTTAGCACCAACGTGATCCAGAGGAGCGGAACCTGGTACTCCTTCGGAGAAGAGCGCCTGGGACAAGGACGCGAAAATGCCCGGGAATATCTCAAAGAGCATCCCGAGCTGGCCCGGCAGATCGAGCAGCGGGTGAGGCAGATCCTGCTGGCCGAAGGGGCCCGTCTGCCGGTTTTGGAGGAAACGGCCAGTACGACCACTGAAGAAGAATAGCGTGTTGCTAACTGCCGCCTCCCCACGGTGACTGGCTACCGGGTATGTGTCAAGCCGTGGCGAACGGGAGAGGGCTGAGATTCTCAAAGGCTCGGGGAGGTGGTAGCGTGCCCGTTCCTGTTCCCTTGGTCCTTGTGCTGGTCCTGGCGGCTCTGGCCACCGGTTTTCTCGCCCGCAAGTTTCTCGTCGAGCGGCGCAATCGTGCCGCGGGCCTGCAGGCCCGTCAGATCATAGCGGAGGCCGAGAAGGCGGCGGAGGCCAGGAAACGCGAGGCGGTACTGGAGGCCAAGGAAGAAATACTGAAGTTGCGCCACGAATTCGAAAAGGAACACCGCGACCGCCGCAACGAACTCCAGCGTCTGGAGCGGCGGCTGGTGCAAAAAGAGGAAACCCTGGACCGGAAAATAGAAGCCCTGGAACGGAAGGAGGAAAGCCTCAGCAAGAAGGAGGCACAGGTGGAAGCGGCGCGGGCCGAACTGGAGGAACTCTGCCGGAAGCAGAGGATGGAGCTGGAGCGCCTGTCGGGGCTGAGCACCGAAGAGGCCCGGCAACTTCTCCTTAGTCAGGTGGAACAGGAGATCCAGCACGAAGTGGCGCTGATGATTAAGGAGAGCGAGGCCCGGGCCCGCGAAGAGGCGGAGCGGCGGGCCAGGGACATTATAGCTCAGGCCATCCAGCGCTGCGCGGCAGACCACGTGGCCGAATCTACGGTTTCGGTGATACCCCTGCCCAACGACGAGATGAAAGGCCGCATCATAGGCCGCGAGGGCCGCAACATCCGGGCCTTCGAAACGCTGACCGGGGTGGACCTCATCATCGACGATACGCCGGAGGCCGTCATTGTATCCGGGTTCGATCCGGTGCGCCGGGAAATAGCGCGCCTGGCCCTCGAACGGCTGGTGGCCGACGGGCGCATCCACCCGGCGCGCATCGAAGAAACCGTGGAGAAGGCGCGCAAAGAGGTGGAGCAGCAGATCCGGGAGGCCGGCGAGCAGGCGGCCTTCGAGGTGGGGGTGCACGGGATACACCCGGAGTTGCTTCGGCTGATCGGGCGCCTCAAGTTCCGCAGCTCCTACGGCCAGAACGTGCTGAAGCATTCCATCGAGGTGGCCCACCTGGCGGGGCTCATGGCCGGTGAATTGGGGGCCGACGTCAAGCTGGCCAAGCGGGCGGGCCTGCTGCACGACGTGGGCAAGGCGGTGGACCACGAGGTGGAGGGCCCGCACGTGGCCATCGGCGTGGAACTGGCGCGGAAGTACGAGGAAAGCCCCGAGGTGTTGCACGCCATTGCCGCGCACCACGGGGACGAGGAGCCCAGGACCCTGGAGGCGGCCCTGGTACAGGCCGCGGACGCCATCAGCGCGGCCCGGCCCGGGGCCAGGCGCGAGACCCTGGAGGCATATATCAAGAGGTTACAAAAATTAGAGGAAATTGCCAATTCCTTCGAGGGTGTGGAAAAGGCTTACGCCATTCAGGCCGGCCGGGAGATCCGCATTATGGTGAAGCCCGACAAGGTGGACGATCCGGGGGCCGTGAGGCTGAGCCGTGAGATCGCCAGGAAGGTGGAAAAGGAACTGGAGTACCCGGGCCAGGTCAAAGTGGTGGTGATCCGCGAGACCCGGGTGGTGGACTACGCCAAGTAGGCCGGCGTGCCGGGAGGACGGGATTTTGCGGGTGCTCGTAGTGGGAGACATCGTGGGACGGCCGGGCCGACGGGCGCTTAAGGAGCTATTGCCGGGCCTGGTGCGCCGGCTGGGTGTGGACTTTACCCTAGCCAACGCCGAAAACGCCGCGGGGGGTATGGGCATCACCAGGAAGGTGGTGGATGAACTGCTGGCCTGCGGTGTGGACGTGCTGACCACGGGCAACCACGTATGGCAGAAGAAGGAGGTCCTGCAGTTCATCGACCGGGAACCGCGGGTCCTCCGCCCCGCGAACTATCCCCCCGGCACCCCCGGCAGGGGCCTGGGGGTCTTCGAGACCCGGGACCGGGTCCGGGTGGCGGTGCTGAACCTCATGGGGCGGGTCTTTGTGGGCGCGGTGGACTGTCCCTTTCGCTGCGCCGACGAACTCCTTCGGGGCCTGGGGAAAGACGTACGGGTGATAGTGGTGGACTTTCACGCCGAGGCTACCTCGGAAAAGGCGGCCCTGGCCTGGTACCTGGACGGTCGGGTTTCGGCGGTAATCGGGACCCATACCCACGTGCAGACCGCGGACGAGCGGGTGCTGCCCGGCGGCACGGCCTACATCACGGATGTGGGCATGACCGGACCGCGCGATTCCATCATCGGTATGAAGAAGGAGATCATCGTGGAACGTTTCCTCACCCAGTTGCCCAGCCGTTTTGAGGTGGCCAGCGGGGGGTTCCAGTTGAACGCCGTGGTGGTGGACGTGGACCCGGGTAGCGGCAAGGCGGTGGCAATAGCCAGGGTGGCGGAAAACGAATAGTGTGATTTTTTTGTAACCCATCCACAAGGAATTCTGCCGCCGGTGCCGAATATATTGGACTAACAAGGAACAGGCCCAATTCACACTTGCGAAGGAGGTTTCGAATTATGGATGTGCTAAAGGTTTCAGCAAGGTCCAACCCCAATTCGGTGGCGGGGGCCCTGGCGGGAGTGCTGCGCGAGCGGGGAACCGCGGAACTGCAGGCCATCGGGGCCGGCGCCATCAACCAGGCAGTGAAGGCAATAGCGATTGCACGAGGATTTGTGGCGCCGAGCGGAATGGATCTCATTTGCATACCGGCCTTTACCGATATCGTAATCGACGGGGAGGAAAGGACGGCCATCAAGTTGATCGTAGAACCCCGCTGACGGATGCGGCGCAATCCCTCGGGGCGAGATTCTAAAAAGACTCTCGCCCCGTATTATTTTCACCGGGGGGTGGCAGATTGGACCGTGCGGAAGACCTGCACCGTGCCAGTCCCGTGGTGGACGGACACTGCGACACGCTTTCGGTGCTGGAGGCGCAGGGCCGCCGCCTGGGCCAGGAGGCCCGTACGGGACACCTGGACCTGCCCAGGATGCGCCGCGGCGGCATCAGGGTACAGTTTTTTGCCCTTTTCGTGCCGCCCGCGCAGCGCGCCCGGGCCACGGTCCACGTGCTGGAGTTGCTGGACCTCTTCTTTCGGGAACTGGAGGCCAACCCGGAGCTGGTCCTGGCGCGTTCCTACCGGGACGTAGAGGAAGCCCTGGCGGCGGACCGTCCGGCCGCGGTCCTGGCCATCGAGGGCGGGGAGGCCCTGGGCGGCAGCCTGGGGGTCCTACGGGCTTTTTATCGCCTCGGCGTGCGCAGCCTGACCCTCACCTGGAACCACCGCAACGAGCTGGCCGACGGCGTGAACGAGGGACGTACGGGCGGCGGTCTGACCGCTTTCGGCGTCTCGGTGGTCAGGGAGATGAACCGTTTGGGCATGCTCGTGGACCTGGCCCACATTGCCGAAAGGGGTTTCTGGGACGTGCTGGAGGTGTCCTCGGCGCCCGTGATCGTGTCCCACGCCAACTGCCGACGGCTGTGCCCCCACCCCCGTAACCTGTCCGACGATCAGATCAGGGCTCTGGCCCGGAACGGCGGCGTTCTGGGGCTGAGTTTCGTGCCTCACTTCGTCACCTCCCGCGTCCCGGCCACCCTGGAAGACCTGCTGGACCACGTGGACCATGTGGTGGGGCTGGTGGGCGTGGACCACCTGGGCCTGGGCTCGGATTTCGACGGTACCGCGGTCCCGGTGCGGGACCTGGAGGACGCGAGTCGCCTGGTGAACTTCACCCGGGGCCTGGTGGCGCGCGGCTACGACGAGGAGAGCGTTAGGAAGATCCTGGGCGGCAACTACCTGCGGGTGCTGGCCCGGGTGCTGGGTTAGGAGGGCCGGGCCTTGTTCGACCTGCACGTACACACTACGGCCTCGGACGGCACCCGCACCCCGGCCGAGGTGGTGGCCGAGGCCGCGGCCCTGGGATTGAGCGGGCTGGCCGTCACGGACCACGACACCGTGGAGGGCGTGGCCCTGGCACTGGCCGCCGGAAAGGCGTGGGGTGTCGAAGTGGTGCCAGGCGTCGAGATCAACACCGAAGACCGGGGTATCGAAATACACATCCTGGGATACTTTATAGATCTTGGCAGCGAAATACTGCTGGAGCGTCTGGCCTTCTTGAGGCGGGCCAGGCACGCGCGCATGGCCCGCATGGTGGAGCTCTTGCGGCGCCTGGGGGTGCGGGTAAGCCTGGAAGACGTGCTGGCCGTGGCCGGCAACGGCGTGCCGGCCCGCCCGCACCTGGCGCGGGCATTGGTGGCCGGCGGCTGGGTGGCCTCGGAAGAGGAGGCCTTCGAGCGCTACCTCAATCAGGGCCGCCCGGCGTATGTGCCCCGCGCGAAATACGCCCCCGCAGAGGCCGTGGCGCTGGTAAGACAAGCCGGCGGCGCGCCGGTGCTGGCCCACGCCGGGCTGGTTCCGGGCGGAGCGGCCCTGGGGCCGCTGCTTCGGGCGGGGCTCTGCGGCATCGAGGCCTACCACCCGGGCCACGACCCCGGGGCCACGGAGTTCTGCCGGCGGCTGGCGGAGCACCACGGACTGGTGGCCACGGGAGGTTCCGACTATCACGGCCCCGAGCACCGGAGCTACAGGCGTCTGGGTGCCGCCGTGGTGGGCCGCGAGGTGGTGGAGCGATTGCGCTCCCTGGCCCGGCGGTAGATTTCTACCCGACCCCGCCGTCTCATATCTATTAAACCAAAGACTTTCCGGAGGGTGGTGGCGCGTGTACGACCCGCAGTACCTGGCCCGGAGGGTGCGGGAACTGGAGGAGAAGGTCGAGCAGTTGCGGCTCAGCCGGCGGGTGCTCATGAGCCTCATCGAAAGATTGGAACGCGACCGAGCCCTCTTCCTGGCGCGTTTGGAGAAGGAAAACCGGCGTTTGCACCGGAACAACCACCGGTATGCCCGGTACTTGTGGCAGAAGAACCGGCAGATTATGGAACTGGAGGCCCGACTGCAGGACTATCTTTCGCGTTTTGCGGGAAAGGAGTAGGCAGTTACCCACAAATTTATCCATAGGGTGTTAGTAGAGACAAAAACAGACAGTGGACCCGCTGTTTCGATGGAGGTGGGGGTAGCCGCAGTTTCATGACTGTGCTATAATAGGCGCCGGGGCCCTTTTATGCGGATCGCAGTGGTGGACGGACAGGGCGGGGGCATCGGTCGCCACATCACCGAAAAGTTGCGCCGGGCCCTACCCGAAGACGTGGAGATACTGGCGCTGGGCACCAACGCCGTGGCCACCGCGGGCATGCTGCGGGCCGGCGCCAACGAAGGGGCCACCGGCGAGAGCGCGGTGGTCTACAACGCGTCCCGCGTGGACATCATCGTGGGACCCATCGGGATTCTCTTCCCCCACGCCATGCTGGGGGAGGTGACGCCCCGCATGGCCGAGGCCCTTCACGACAGCCCGGCGCGCAAGGTCCTGCTACCGCTCACCAGGCAGGAAGTGGAGCTCGTGGGCCTGAGGAAACCGGAGCCCTTGCCCCACCTGGTCGACGAACTCGTGGCCCGCGTCAAGGAACTGGTGGGCGGCGGACCGGCGGGGAAGACGTAAAATGTGAGCCTGCCCAGCCGCGAAGGCTGGGCTTTTTTGGTTGGGAGGGGTGACCCTTGGTCTGCCGCGTCTATCTGGTCAGACACGGGGAAACCATGTGGAACGCGGAGTCGCGCTACCAGGGACACACCGACGTCCCGCTGAGCGACCGGGGGCGGGAGCAGGCCCGCCGGTTGAGCCGGCGTCTTGCAGGCCAGCGTTACCACGCCGTGTACGCCAGCAGCCTGGTGCGGGCCGCCGAAACAGCCGAAATCATCGCGGCCCCCCATGGCCTGGAGGTGGTACGCCTTCCGGCCCTGAAAGAGATCAACTTCGGCGCCTGGGAAGGGCTCACGCGGGACGAAATCATCCGGATCTTCGGCCCCCTGTACGACGAGTGGTGGCGCCGTCCGCTCACCACCCGCTTACCCGAGGGCGAGAGCTACGCCGACGTGGTGCAGAGGAGCTGGGAGGCCTTACGCGAGATCGTCCGGCGCCACGCGGGCCAGCAGGTGCTGGTGGTCTCCCACGGCGGCGTCATCAGGGCCCTGGTAGGGTATGTTCTGGGCATGGACCTCAACCAGTTCTGGCGGCTGCGGCAGGACAACGGGGCCCTGAACATCCTGGACTTCTCTGACGTGGACCGGGGGGTCCTGGTCCTGTTCAACGACTGCAGCCACCTGGAAGACTGCCGCACCCCGGCCCCGGCCTGGGTGCGCTAAAGCCCCGCATGGGCTTTCCGAACCCCGGTGCGGTGCGGTATAATGCCCTTAAGTCCCGGTTCCCGGCGCCGCGGACGGAAATACTGATGGAGGTGTAGGGGGATGGGCCACGTTTTCGCCGAGGTTTACCTGGAAGGGACAATAGGCGCGGAGAAGGTGACCATGTTGGTGGATACGGGGGCCACCCTATCCACGATTCCGAGGGAGCTGGCCGACCGCCTCGGCGTGCCCAGGCTCGGGCCCAGGAGGGCGCGGCTTGCCGACGGCAGGGAATTGGACGTCGAAGCAGGGGTGGTCCACGTGAAGATCGACGGCCGCGAAGCCCCAACGCTCGTGTTGATTCTGGGAGACGAACCTTTGCTGGGCGTGGAAACCCTGGAGACCCTGGGCTTGAAGGTAAACCCGCATACCGGGGAGCTCGAACCGGCCAGGGCCTTTACCCTGAGGCTGGGGGCCCATATCTCGGAGTATTGAGGCAAGGGGGTGGGTGTCAGTTGTATCCCGAAAAGTTCGCGCGTTTGGGGCTGACCTTCGACGACGTGCTCATAGTGCCCGCGGCCTCCAACGTGCTGCCCCACGAGGTCGATACCAGCACCAATCTGACTAAGACCGTCCGGCTGAACATTCCCATCATGAGCGCCGCCATGGATACCGTCACCGAGTCGCGCATGGCCATCGCCATGGCCCGCGAGGGGGGCATCGGTGTCATCCACCGCAACATGTCCATCGAGCGCCAGGCCCTCGAGGTGGACCGCGTGAAGAGGTCCGAGCACGGCATCATCTGGGACCCGATTTACCTCTCGCCCGACAGCAGCGTTCGCGAGGCCCTGGTTCTCATGGAGCGCTATCGCATTTCGGGCATTCCCATCACGGACCGGGGCAAGCTGGTGGGTATTATCACCAACCGCGACATCAGGTTCGAGACCGATTACGACCGGCCGGTGCGGGAGGTCATGACCCGCGAGAACCTCATCACCGCGCCGGTGGGCACCACCCTGGAAGAGGCCAAGAAGATCCTGCAAAAGTACAAGATCGAGAAGCTGCCCATCGTGGACGCCGATTACAACCTCCGTGGCCTCATCACCATCAAGGACATCGAGAAGGCCCACAAGTATCCCAACGCCGCCAAGGACGAACGGGGTCGGCTGCTGGTGGCCGCGGCGGTGGGGACCTCTCCGGAAGTGGTGGATCGGGTGGCGGCTCTCGTGCGGGCCAAGTGCGACGTGATCGTGGTGGACACGGCCCACGGGCACTCGGACCGCGTCATCGAGACCGTGCGCTGGATCAAAAGGGAGTACCCCGAGGTGCAGGTCATCGCCGGGAACGTGGCCACGGCGGAGGCCACCCGCGACCTGATCGCGGCCGGGGCCGACGCCGTTAAGGTGGGCATCGGCCCCGGGTCCATCTGCACCACGCGGGTCATCGCCGGGGTCGGCGTGCCGCAAATTACCGCCATCTACGACTGCGCCCAGGCCGCGGCCGAAACCGGCACGCCCATCATCGCCGACGGCGGCATTAAGTATTCCGGGGACATCACCAAGGCCATCGCCGCGGGCGCGGACGTGGTTATGCTGGGCAGCCTGCTGGCCGGCACCGAGGAGAGCCCCGGCGAAATCGAGATCTACCAGGGACGCAGTTACAAGGTCTACCGGGGTATGGGGTCCGTAGGAGCCATGAAGGACGGTTGCGCGGACCGTTACTTCCGGGAAGGGGAGCAAAAGCCCGTACCGGAGGGTGTCGAGGGCCGGGTCCCATACAAGGGGCCCCTCGCCGAGACCATCTATCAACTGGTGGGGGGCCTACGGGCCGGCATGGGCTACTGCGGGGCACGCAATATTAAGGAACTGAAGGCCAGCCGCTTCATCCGCATGACGGCCGCGGGCCTGCGCGAGAGCCACCCCCACGACGTGATGATTACCAAGGAGGCCCCCAACTACAGCCTCCGTTAGCGCGGCCGTATGTTTTCGCACCTATACGGCCGCGCTTGGAGGGAATCTCCCTGTGACCGTCGGGCGTGCGGGCCACCGGCACATCGGCTCGGCGTCCCTCGTCCCCGGGCCGCCCACGGCTTCCGCGGACATCGGCCCCGCCCGTGGGTCTTCCTGCGGCGGCGTGTTAGAAGAGCATCCGCTCTCTGTAGAATTGGATCTGGTCCTTATTTTCGAAGAGAAGCCCTTCGAAGGCCTCCACCTGTTCCCGCGGCACGTTGCGGCCGACGCGGACCATGAAGACGTTGGCGGGGTGCTCCAGGATGTCCGGGTCGTCCGTGGCCCTTTGCACCAGGCCCACGGCCCCGAAGAGCTTGGTGAGCATCCTCTGGTACTGCCACACGTCCAGACCGCTGCCTTTCAGGTCCCAGTGCCAGCAGTACTCCGTGGTGTAGACAATGTAATTCTCGAGTATCGGGTCCGCGAAGGCCACCTTCAGCAATCGGGACGCCAGGCCGAATTTGCGCCAGGACGGGCTGATTTCGATACCGCCGAGTTCCAGCATCAGCGGGTGCTTGACCCACCGGCTGTACCGATCCGGCCGGTGAAAGGTGGCATAGCCCACGATCACCGAGCCCATCAGGGCGGCGCTCACCTTGCCCTCCGGCATGGCGGCGATGGCGCACAGGGCCTCGTGCTGTCTGGCGGGCGGGCGAAAGTTGCGTAACCCATCGTCCATGGCCAACCGGTGCAAGACCTCCGGCGGTACCGTGCTCACAAGTTCCACCGGCCCCTTGGGCGTTACGACGCAGTCCCGCAGCGCTTCTAGCTCCCTGGCTGTGCAGGGCATGTTGTCACCTCCATTACCGTTCGGGGTTAAAAAACTGCCGTTCACCTTGCAAAATTGACCGTTCACCTGCATTATAGCACAAAGTTACCGGAGTAACAAGGGGAACCTGCAAGAAAAATTTGGTATGCTTTCATTTTACCGTTACGACGGGCAGGAAACAAGTCATCACTTGTAGGAAAAAAAAGGAATAAAGCCGGCAGGGATTGCAACGTCCGGTGGCCAACAGTTAATAAAAACTGGAAGGCGAGGGAATGTCAGGTGAGCGGGACGTTTCATTCCCTGACCGACCTGTTAAAGCACGCCCTGCACTTCTGCGAGGCACTTTCGGCCAGAGATCTGGCCCTGCAGGTCCGCCGCAGGATGCTCCGGGACCTGCCACTTTCCGAGGTGGAGCAGAGGGTCCTGCTGTGCCTGCGCCAGCACGGCTGCTTTTACGCCGACGCTCGCGGGCTCTGGAGGCTCAATCTGGAGGGCGACCGGCAGAACGACAGATTTTACCATTTCCTGCTTACCACGCGCCGGCCCGCGAGTCTCAAAGAGTTTCACCGCAATGCCAAGAAAAAGGCGCGCCAGCTGGTGGCCGAGGAGGCGGCCCTTATCACCGACGGGCGCTTTGTCCACTACGACCACGACCGGTGGGGTTTGACCGAATGGGGCAGTGCCATCTCGGATTGCTCCCTGAAGCAACTGGTCATCCGGGCGCTGCAGTCCAATCCCGCGGGGCTTTCTACGGCCCAGGTTTGTCAGGTGGTGAGCCACTGGCGCACGGCAGACCGGCGCTCGGTGGAGTACATCCTGCGCAAGTACCCCTACTTCGAGCAGACGGCCGACGACCTTTGGTTCTACAACGCCGCCACACGGGTGGTTTACGAACGCCTGCTCGACAGGTACCTGCGGGTGCTCGAGCGCCAGAAAGGCCGTTACCGCAGGGTACGGGAGGCGTGGGAACGTCGGCACGCCCGGCTCGAGAAGCAGCTCGCCGAGGTGGAGGCGGCCCAGCGCGAGGTGGCTGCGGCCCTGGCCGCGCGGGCCGCCGTGGAGGAGGCCAACGAGCAGCTGCACGCGCGGTTGGCGGAAAAGGACCTGCTCCTAACCCTGCGCAAAAAGGAAATCCTGCACTACCGCGACCAGCTACGGCGTACGGAGGCCAAGGCCAACAGTATTCTGCACCAGTGCCGCCTGTGGGTGCAGCGCGCCCGGGACGGCGAGGCCGAGACGGTGCGCCTGCGCGCGGCCCTGGAAAAGGCCCAGTCCGGCCTGGAGGCCATGTTCGCCAAGCTCCAGCAGTACCGGGACCGCGACCGGGAAAACAAGGCGCGCCTGGCCGAGTTGAAGGAGCAGCATGCCACCCGCGTGGCGGAATTGCAGACCGAGATCATCACCCTCAAGGAAAGGCTGGAGCGGCAGTCCCAGGCGGCCCGGCGGGAAGAGCAGCGGCTGCGGGAGGAAGTGCACGTCCTGAGCCAGGACCTCAAGGAGGCTCTGGAGAACGTGGCCCGGCTGGAGCGCGAACTGGCCTTTGCCCAGGGCGAGGCGCAAAAGCTCAGGGAGGACCGGCGGCGGTTGGAGCAGGAATTGAGGTCTCCCCTGGTGCGCCTGGTGCTGGGGTTCACACGGCGGGTCCAGCATCTGTGGGCCCGATAACCTGGGGTATATGGTACAATGAGGGACACAGGGCGGGTGTATGTGGCGGCCGAAAGCTGTTATAGGGAGGTCCGAGCCGTGAGTGCAACCCGAATAGATCTCTACAGGAGGTATGTTGAAAGGGCCGCCGTTCACCAGTTTTTAGGATTAAAAGTAGAAAATATAGGAGAAGGTGAAGCGCTGATAAGCGTTCCCGTCGATAACCATACTTTGAATACCGCGGGTACCCTCCACGGAGGGGTAATTTATTTGGTATCCGACGTGGCCGCTCTTGCCGCTCTGGGGCCCTCTCTGAGCGAGGACGAGTTTGCCCTCACCATAGACATCCAGTGCAGCGTTTACAGGGCAACCACCCGTGGCCCGGTGTTTTTCCGGGGCCGCGTGGCCAGTCGCAGCCGCCGATTGGCCTTTATGAATGTGGACGTTACCGACGGCAACGGAAATCTGGTGGCGGAGGCGAGGGTCACCAAGGCTATCACCCACACTGTGCCAGACATTCTACGGGAATAACGTGGGCACCCGCAAGCGGTTGGTCAGGCTTTGGCTTCTAAGAGTTCCAGAACGGCCTTTAATGGGATGTGCGCCCGGTCGGGCCCGGCAACCAGCGCGGACCTCAGTTCGTTAATGGCTCTTTCCAGAAGATAGGCGTCCAGCAGGACCGACAGTTCCTCCCGCGTCTCCGGCAGGAAAGGTGCCCGGTCCGCAACCCGGAGGTACTCTTTAAGAAATACCGCCGAGACCCAGCAGTACCAGAAGCGGGCCCAGGGCTCGAGAGCTGGTTTTGGGGTTCTGTTTTCGGTGTCGGCAGCCGCTCGGTTATCAAGGGCGGCGTAGGCGGCCGAGTGAAAGGAACGAAGTAGGCCGGCCACGTCCCGCAAGGGCGACCGTTTCAGACGCCGGTCGCCCAGGGGTCGGCCCGCCTCCCCTTCGAAGTCGATGACCACGAACCCCCGGCCAGTGTAGAGTAAATGTCTCAGATGGTAGTCCCCGTGGCATCGGGTGCGCATGGCCGTAATCCTCCGGTGGAGCACCTGCCGGAAGCGGTCCAGAACCCGCTCCTCAAGGTCGAGAACGGCACGCGCGTCCTCCCTCAGCGGCCCGGGCAGATCGTGCCACCGCCTGCGCAGGTTTGCGAACACCTGGCCGGTGAAGGTACGCATCGACTGGTAGACCGAACGCTGGTAAAGGGGTGTGAAGGCTTCCGGGGCGAAGTTCGGGTCCTCCCGCTCCGCGGACAGAGCCAAATGCAAATCCGCGGTCAGCCGGCCCAACTGTCGCGCCGTCTCCAGGTAGTCGCCGATCGTTTCGGAGGCCAGTGCGGGCGGATCTTCTGCGAGCATATCGAGCCCGAACCTTCGGGGAAGGGCCGGCGTTCGGGAACCGGACGGCAGGCGGAGCACCCGCTCGAAGTAGCGGTCCAGGGCGGCCAGGGTGTACTGCCAGGCATCTCCCCGGTGGGGCACGAACTCCAGAAGGACACCCAGAGTTACCGGTTCCCCCCTGCCCGGGTGGTAAACCAGGCTGCCCGCCACCGGGGCGATGTTCCGGAAGGCGGTCCTTTGCGCGAGAAACCACCCCACCTCCAGCTCCGGGTTTACCCCCTCCTCCACCCGCCGGAAGAGCTTCAAAAGCAGCCGGTCCCCGAAGGTAACCAGACTGTTGTTTCCATGCCCCCGGACCCAGGTCGGTTCCGGCGCGGCCTCCACCACCTCCCGGAGTCCCCTGAAGGCCTTTGTCGGCGCACCCGTGAGACAACCGTGTGCTCCTTTAAACCGTCGGCGGCGCAGAACGGCCTCGAGCAGCGTCTGGCAAAAACCCTGGTCCCACAGGGCATCGTACAGGAGGCCTGTCTTGCCGTTTAACTTCACCCGGGTAACGACGGCCTGCGGCATTTGCCGCTGCACGTGGTCCGCCCATTCTCCCGTGGCGTGGGCCAGGGGAAGGACGTAGGTTTCCGGGTCTCCCTCGGTATAGGCGATCTCAATAAAAACGATGTGGGCTGCCGTGTTGCCACAGGGCACGGAAATGTCATCCAGGACCCGCACCAGCTTAACCTGCCGTCCCTGGCCTTGGAACCAGGGCTGGGTCCGGAGGTACGCAGGCAGAAGGTCCGCCAGGGTGTCAGCGCCATTACCCCGGAAAAGCGTTTCCACGGACCCGTCTATTGCCGGGGCCGGTGTATCTCTATCACTGCAGTGCAGCACGATGCGTTCTCCGGCTACGTGCTGCGGTTCCAGCGAAAACCAGTAGAAGTCGTGGGGGCCAAGGGTGATGAAGTAGGGCCGGTCTCCGATGGCAGGGAACCTGACCCGCCCGAAAATCTCCACCGGCACCATCCCGTTAAAGGCTGAGAGATCCAGTTCCGCGTACTGCACGAAGCGCGAAAGGTTGGCCACGACCAGGATCAGTTCGTTCTCGTAGCGGCGCAGGAAGGCCAGCACCTTACGGTTCTCGGGGTGGAGGAGTTCCAGGGCACCCCGGCCGAAAGCCCTGTAGCGCTTCCGCAGGGCGATGAGGCGCTTCATCCACCAGAGCAGGGAGTGGGGGTTGTTCTGCTGGGCCTCGACGTTCACGGCCTCGTAGTGGTACTCGGGGTCCACGATGACGGGCAGGTAGAGCCGCTGGCGGTTGGCCGTGGAAAAGCCGGCATTGCGGTCCGCGCTCCACTGCATGGGGGTGCGGACCGCGTTGCGGTCCCCCAGGTAGATGTTGTCACCCATTCCGATTTCGTCTCCGTAGTAGATCACCGGGGTCCCGGGCAGCGAGAAGAGCAGGCCGTTCATAAGCTCGATCCTGCGCCGGTGGTTGCCCAGGAGCGGGGCCAGCCGGCGGCGGATGCCCAGGTTGACCCGCATCTGGGGGTCCCGGGCGTACACGCGGTACATGTAGTCCCGCTCCTCGTCGGAGACCATTTCCAGGGTCAGCTCATCGTGGTTGCGCAGGAACAGGGCCCACTGGGCACTCTCCGGGATGGCTGGCGTCTGGAGCAGGATGTCGACGATTGGTAAGCGGTCCTCGGTCCTGATGGCCAGGAACAGGCGGGGCATAAGGGGAAAGTGGAAGGCCATGTGGCACTCGTCACCGTCGCCGAAGTAGGCGGCGGCGTGCTCCGGCCACTGGTTGGCCTCGGCCAGCAGCATCCGGTTGGGGAACCGCGCATCCACGTGCCGGCGGAGCTCCTTCAGGAAAGCGTGGGTCTCGGGAAGGTTCTCGCAATTTGTTCCCTCCCGCTCGTACAGGTAGGGCACGGCGTCCAGCCGCAACCCGTCCACGCCCAGCTCGAGCCAGAAGTCCACCACCCTGAAGATGGCCTGCCGGACCAGGGGGTTGTCGTAGTTGAGGTCCGGCTGATGAGAAAAGAAGCGGTGCCAGTAATAGGCGCCGGCCACGGGATCCCAGGACCAGTTGGAGGTCTCGAAGTCCTTGAAGATGACCCGCGCCTCCTTGTACCGGTCCGGCGTCTCGCTCCACACGTAAAAGTTACGCCAGGCGCTACCCGGGCGGGCCCGCCGCGCCCGCTGGAACCAGGGGTGCTGGTCCGAGGTATGATTGCACACCAGTTCGGTAATAACCTTCAAGCCCCTACGGTGGGCCTCCCGCAGGAACCTTTTCAGGTCGCGTAAGCTGCCGTAGGCCGGGTGCACGGCGGTATAATCGGAGATGTCGTAGCCGTCATCCTTCAGCGGCGAGGGGTAAAAGGGCAAAAGCCACACGGCCGTGACGCCCAAGTCCTGCAGGTAGTCGAGCTTCTCCGTCAGTCCGCAAAAGTCCCCGATCCCGTCGCCGTTGCTGTCGTAAAAGGCACGGACGTGCACTTCGTAAATGACGGCGTCCTTGTACCAGAGGCCGTTGTTATCGCTGGCCATGCGGCCGGCAAGGCTCCTTCGTCGGCGGCGTATGGTATAATGATAGCGCGGGGGAGGCGGGAGAATCAAGCGGGTTTTGGTGGTAGACGACGAAGAGAAAATCCGGCGCATACTGAAGATGTACCTGGAGGCCGAGGGCTTCGCCGTGGGCGAAGCCGCCGACGGCCATACGGCCCTGGCCATGCTCCAAGAGGGCGGCTGGGACCTGGTGATCCTGGACCTCATGCTCCCGGGGGTCGACGGCTGGGTGGTGTGCAAGGAGATCAGGCGTTCCTCGGCGCTGCCCGTCATAATGCTCACGGCCCGCGATCACGAGGCGGACCGCATTCTCGGACTGGAGCTGGGCGCCGACGATTACGTGGTCAAGCCCTTCAGCCCCCGCGAGGTGGTGGCCCGGGTGAAGGCTGTGCTGCGCCGGACCACAGGGAAGCTGGCCACGGAAGAACCACCGCTCGAATTCGGCGCGTTGCGTATCGACCCGGCGGCCCGTGAGGCGCGGGTGTGCGGTCAACCGGTTAGTCTTACTCCCAAGGAATTCGACCTGTTGCTTTACCTGGCGCAGAACCGCGGCCGCGTCCTTACCCGCGAGCAGTTGTTGCGGCACGTTTGGGGGTACGACTTTTTCGGTGAGGCGCGCACCGTGGACACCCACATCAACCGGCTGCGGGACAAGCTGGGGAGCGTGGCCGGGGCCCCCTCCTTCATTACCACCGTGCGGGGAGTAGGCTACAAATTCGAGGTGAGGGAATGAGCATTACTGCCAGGCTCTGGATCACCATGGTACTGCTGGTCCTGGCCGTCCTTTCCCTGGCCGGGGTGGTCCAGAGCCAGACCCTGAAGGGCACCTTTTACGCCCAGCAGGGCCAACAACTCCTGGAAGAGGGGCGGCGCCTGGCCACGGCCCTGGCCGAGGGCCGGACCGACGAGGTGGCCCGCACTGTGGAGAACCTGGCCGAGGCCCTCCAGGTCAACGTGATGGTGCTGGACGGGGAGGGTCGCGTGCTTTCCTGCACCGGGCTGGGCGGTATGATGCGTGGCATGGGGGGGCCGGGTCCGGGCGGGGGAATGGGCGCCGGCATGCGCCACCGCTACGGCGCGGCCTGGCACGGCATGACCTACCCGGGAGAGGAATGGCGGCAGGGCCGCGAGGTGGTGGTGCGGGGCCCGAACCCCATGTTTGAGGGGGAAATGCTCACCGCGGCGGTTCCCGTCTGGCGTAACGGTAGGGTGGACGGTGCGGTGCTGCTCCATAAGCCCCTGGCCCCTCTGGCCGCGCAGGCCCTGGCCCTTCAGAAAACGGCGGTGGCGGCCCTGGGCGGTGGTCTGCTGCTGGCCACGGTTTTGAGCGTTGTAATTTCCCGTCGTTTATCCCGGCCGTTACTGGCCATGCGCCGGCTGGCCCTGGCGGTGGCGCGGGGCGATTACACCGTGAGGGCGCCCGTGGTCTCCCGGGACGAGGTGGGCCAGCTGGCGGCGGCCCTGAACACCCTGGCGGAAAGGTTGCAGGAGAAGATCCGGGAACTGGAGCGCGTGGACCAGGCCCGGCGGGAGTTCGTGGCCAGCGTTTCCCACGAACTCAGGACCCCCCTCACCATCATTCAGGGCTACACCGAGGCCCTTCTCGACGGATTGGTGCGTGATGCCGGGGAGAAGGAAGCCCATCTGAAGGAGATCCTGGAAGAAACCTTGCGCCTGCGCCGCCTGGTGGACGACCTGCTGGACCTGCGGCGCATCGAGGCCGGGGCCCTCCCCATGGCCCGGCAGGCTGTGGACCTGGGCGAACTGGCCGTGCGGGTGCAGGAGCAGTTCGCCGGTCTGGCGGGCAAGAAAGGGCTGGTGCTGACCACCAGCTCGCAACCCGAACTGCCCAAGGTATTGGGGGACCCGGACCGGTTGCAGCAGGTGCTCATTAACCTGGTGGACAACGCCCTGCGGGTGACCCCGGCGGGAGGACGGGTCGAGGTGAACCTCCGGCCCGACGGCCGCGCGGGCGTAGAACTGCTGGTACGGGACACCGGGCCGGGCATTCCGCCGGACGAGCTGCCGCTTATCTGGGAGCGATTCTACAAGGGCGACCTGGCCCGCCGGCGCACCGGCGGCGCCGGGCTCGGCCTGGCCATCGTGCGCGCCATCGTCGAGGCCCACGGCGGCCGCGTGGACGTGGAAAGCGAGCCCGGGCGGGGCAGCACCTTCAGGGTGAACCTGCCGGCGGCTCCGGCGGCCTGAGTGCGGTGCCCTGCAGACGCCCATTCGTTTTTTCTGCCGGTACGTCTTGGCAACCGGAAATTGCGCCCCGGAAGGCCATCCGTTTCCGGACGGCAGGGGCTTAGCCACATATCGGCCGGCTCGGTTCACCGCTTTGCCCTCGAATTCCCTTCGCCGAATAAAAAAGTGGCCCCTCGGTGAGGGGCCGCCAGCCAGGAGACCAAAAAGTCATGCGCTGGTCCGTAACGGGATCGCCACTTTCGGTTACCTGCTCTGGACCTGGGTGCGGGCCCAGGGTGGACCTCCGCCCCAACCGAAACCCCGGCCTCCCCACATCATACCCGGGCCCATGCCGGTACCCCAGCCCGGACACCACCATCCGGTGGCGTTCGGATTGGCGGCGCGCCACTGGGATACGGCGTCCAGGCGGTCCTGCATGAACTTGCCCTGCTCCGGGGTCAGCCGGCCGGCCGCCACGTACTTGTCGATGAGCTGCTTCTGCAGGTCCCGGATCTGTTGCTCCAAGGCGGCGATTTCGTCGTCGGTGCCGACCGCGGCCAGGGCCGGTACGGCCAGGGCCACCAGCAAAAGACCCGCCAGTGCGATGAGGACGAAACGCTTCATGTTATCACCCCCTTGGAGCGGCATTATAGCCCGTACAGTTCACGAAGCGGTTACCGTAATGTCACAGTTCTGTAAACAAAAAAGCCCCGTGTGGGGCCCCGATGCTAAATATTATGTAATACGCTCAGTGGATGTCGATGCGTACCGTGCGGTCGCGGCCCGGCTCGGCCTTGGGCAGGCGCACCTCCAGCACGCCGTTACGGTAGGTAGCGCGGGCTTCGGCCGGTTTGACCTTGACCGGCAGGGGCAGGGTACGGTGAAAGGCGCCGTAATAGCGCTCGCTGTGGTAGTAGTTCTCATCCCTGATGTCCTGACCGCGCTTTATTTCTCCCTTAAGTGAGAGACTGTCCTCCGTGGCCGTTACCTCCACGTCCTCCTTTGATTCGATGCCCGGCAGTTCGGCCGTCACGACCACTTCGGTGTCGGTCTGGTACACGTCGAGGCGCGGGCCGGCTTCCGGCAGAACCGGCCGGCGCCACCACCCGAAGCGGCGCCCCCGCATGGTCTCGTCGAGCAGGCGGTTCATCTGGTGCCGCAGGGCCTGAAGTTCGTGGGCGGGATCCCAGCGCATGAGTCCCAAGGCAGGTCCTCCCCTCTGGTTTTGCTGACCTTAGCATTGACCGCGGGCGCGCGGCTTATGCGTGGGGCCAGGAAAAGGGCACCGGCTCGCCGGTCCAGGCGTCCACGACCGCGCAAACCCCCGGGCCGGCCTCGAAGTACCACACCGGCTTCAGGATCACGGTGGCGGCCGCGTGGCCCGCGTGGTACAACAGGTTCACCCTGGTGGGCGGCGTTTCCGCCGGCCACAGGCCCCGGGCCCGCAAGCCCGCCAGGGCTTCCCGGGCCGGAATCACGGGCCGGGCCTCGTTGCTGAGTATTTCCCTGGGGTTATACCAGCACCGCCGGTAGTACACCACCTTACGGCCCCGTACCAGGACCGTAATGCCGTCCTCCAGAAAGCCAAAGCCGTTGATGTTGAGGGGCCGGGGTGTGAGATAAAAGCAGTAAGCCGCCGCGCGGCCGTCCGATGTGGGGTCGATACGGAACACCCGGGCCACGACCGTGTTGGCCGGCAGGCCTCCGTGACGGCGCACGAACTCGCGGGCCACCTCCCAGGCCTCGGCCCGGGTCAGCGGCTCGGCTTGCGGGGGTTGCGGGTCTGTCAGGCGCCACAGGAATCCGCAAGGGTAAAGGGTCACTTCGTATCCCGCGGGAGGTTCGGGTGGGACACCCGCTTCGGCTTCGGCCCGCACCGGCGGCACCGCCGGCCCCCAGGCGGTCGGGACCACCGCGGGGTGACCCTCGGCCGGGGTGAAGTGCGGGGAGAGCTGGCAGCCCGCGGCCGCCAGCAGGAACAGCGTGAGCAGCAGGCCTTTCCTGGCCATGAACTTCCTCCGAAAGAACCGGGCACGTGCCCGGTCAATCCGGTCGCTACTTTATTGATAATTTCGTGGTGGCGCAGGCTTTTCTGTATCATACCATGGACTTGCGCTCCCCACAACCCGGACAATTCGGATTCCCCGTTGCCAGGGACTGGCGGGCCGGGCTAAAATAGCCTGTGTAACAAATACTCGGCCGCGTCGTCTCATTATTCGGACCGGCGACTGGCGTGGCGGAGCGGGTGGTTGGCCTTGGAAAAAGAACTGGTGACCCGGGCCCGGCAGGGTGACCGGGCCGCGCTGGAAGAGTTGTGCCGTGCCACGTGGGAGCCTTTATATAGATTCCTCTATTACCTGGTACAGAATCGTTACGAAGCCGAAGAACTCACCCAGGAGACCTATTTGAGGGCCCTGCCCATGCTCGACGCCTTGCGCGCGCAGGACGGCGCCGGCTTTGTGGGCTACCTGAAGCAGGTGGCCCGGAATCTGGTGCGGGACCGGTGGCGGCAGCGGTCCCGGAATGCCTGCTTACCCGATGTGGACATGGCGTGTCTCGGGTCCGCGGACGTCGGCGAGGACCCGGCGGCCATGGCCGAGGCCAGGGAGGAGGAGCGGGTGCGGACCGCCCTGGCGAACTTGGCCCCCGATTACCGGCGGGTGATTACCCTTCGATTACTGGATGGCTGGTCGGTTAGGCAAACGGCTCACGCCATGGGCCGCAGCGAGGGGGCCGTGCGGGTCCTCCAGTACCGGGCCCTCGTCGCGCTGCGCAAAGTACTTTACCCCGAAAAGCCCTCAAAAGGGGAGGGAGACCTGCCGTGAGTCCCGAAGACCGGCTTTCCCTTTACATCGACGCCCTTAACCAGGGCCGCCGCCCTCCCTCATGCGACGGCGACGAGGAATGGGAACTGCTGCTGGAGACCGTACGGCGCGTGAGAAGGCTCGCGCCGCCCGCCATGCCGGAACCTGATTTCCCGCAGCGCCTGGCCGTGGCCTTGAGCCGTGAACTCGGCGGCCGGCGGGCCGGGGCCAGATGGGGCCTCCGCAAGATAAGCGCTTTTCTGGGGACCGCCGCGGCGGTGCTGGTGCTGTGCTTCGGGGCCTATGGTTACGGCCGGTGGTCGGTGGAGGGCCGGTGGCCGTGGTGGCCTCCCTTCGCGGCCGAGGTGGCCCAGGGGCGGGCCGGGGTAGAGCAGGAGGCGTCGCAGGGCCCCTGCCCGTCGGCACCGGCCGCCGGGATGGACGACCGGACGCGGGTTTCGGAACAGTGCAAGGAAGCGCCGTTGGTGGCGGCCGACCGGGCGAACGCCGGACCGGTCACGGGTCGCGAGGAATCGGCCGCATCGGTCCCCAAGGGTCCTTCTGCGGCCGGCGCGCCGGCGGGCCGCGGTGGTGGGGGCACCGTTGGAGGTGGCCCGGCTTCCGGGAACGGGACCCCGGCGGCACCGGCGGCGCCCGCGGGGGCGGCGTCCGAAAAGACGGCCAGCCGTGCCGGGGAGGAAGAGGCGCGCCGGCCCTACGAGGTTCCGGAAACCGGTGGCGCGCCTGCACGGGCGCCGGCCCCCCTGGCACGGGGAACGCCGGCGACGGGCGACGGCATTGCGCTGCTCTTCGGGGGACGGGAATACCGGGCCGTGGAACTCCTGCACGCCGGCGCGTTACCTGCGGCCCGGTTCGAGTTGCTCGGCGAGGGGAGGGCCCGGGGCCTGCCGGACGGAGAGCGGGTCCCGGTCTACCGCAGGCCGGATTCGGTTCCGACGGAGGTCTACACGCCGCTCGACGAATTCTGGGTACGCTGGGCGCCCGCCGAACCGCCGGCCCGGGGGAGCCCGAGCCGGGAACCCCGGTAACGGGAGTCTACCATTACCCGGCCCGGAATGGGGACAGGCCCCGTTCTAAAGCCAGGCCCATTCGCTGGAGGGTGGTGTCATGCGGAGTTCCGCAGCCTCGGCCGCCCGACGGTGGATCGTTGCGGCGGGGTTCCTTGCCTGTGCGTTGCTGCTCGGCGGCGTTGTACTGTCGGCGGCCCGGGCGACGGTTTATCCGGACGTTACGTCACGGCACTGGGCCTACCCGGTAATCTCGGCCATGACGGAACGGGGCCTGATCCGGGGCTACCCGGACGGCTTCCTTTACCCGGACCGGCCGGTGTCCCGGGCCGAGGTGGCCGTCATGCTGGTCAACGTTCTCGGCCTGAAGGTGCAGCCGGTAGCGGGTTCTGCTTTTGCCGACCTGGCGGGGCACTGGGCCGCGCCCTTCGCCGAAGCCGTAAAGGAATACCTGCCGGGGGACCCCTTACCTGAGGGCGGGTTGGTCTTCCGGGCGGACGAACCGGCGCGGCGCGAGGAGGTGATCGTGGCGCTGGTGAAGGCGACCGGCGGCGGGGCCGATCCGGCTGAGGAGGTTCTTACCTTTGCCGACGCGGACCGGATTTCCCCGGACCGGCGCGCCTACCTGGCGCGGGCCGCGGCCGCCGGGTGGGTGAGGGGCTACCCCGACGGCACGGTCCGGCCGGGGGATCCCCTAACCAGGGCCGAGATGGCGGCGTTGCTCTTTCGCGTGTTTTTCGAAGAACACTCCCTGGCGGAGTTGACGGCGGCGGGCAAACTGTATCCCATAGACGCGAGCGATCCAGCCTACGCCGGGGCGGCGGCAAAGCTCGCGCGCGAGTGCGGGCGTCTGGACGTGGGCGGCGATTCCTTCGCGTGGGAAATCCACCTGCGCGACGTGGACGAGCTGCTCTATGTCTTCGCCCGCCTGGACCCGGCGCGCTACTTCACCTTCGAGAAGGCCATGGGACAAGAGCCAGAGGCCCTGGAAACCTACCTCGACCGGTTGGCTCAAGCGGTGTGGGAGCTATTTCCCATGAGAAGGCTGGCCCTCATGATGGGCTATACTCACCACCTCGATTGGGACCCCCGGGGGGTTTTCGACCCCCAATACGTTACCTACGAGCAAGCCTCCGGCCGCTGGCGCATCGACCGCTTCTACGCCGGCCGCCTGATGGACCCCGGACGGGTTCTGGACCGGTACCCCAGCCCTCCGTGAAGCCCTTGCGCGTGCGATGCCGTAGATAGGGGGTACGCAAACCGGGCGGGGTCCCTTGGCTCTTAGCGGGAACCACGTGGCCGGCCCGAACTGAAGGAACTCCGGCGCTCCGAATTCGAAAAGTGCGGCTGGGTGACGGGAGTGTCCAGCCCGATGGTGGGAGATTTTGCCCTCGACTAACCAGAATGGTCAAAGCTCTCTAATGCGGAAAGCGGCAGGCTGAGATTTTGTAGATTTTTCACCTTTTCCTTGGAGTACCACTTCCTCCAAAGGGCCCCGTTTATCTCAGCCACGTGATAAGCTTGGGAAGACCGTTTTACTGTGCCAATGAGCAGTTCCGCACTGACTTCGAGGATCTTACCGTAAGAAATTAAGCCGAGATGCTCAAGGGAATTTGGAGCCACTTTATTCCCCGGGCCTTTGTTGGGTGACCGGAACCGCCGACCGCCGACTCAAGGCGCCAGGAGGTCCTCCAGGACTTGCCGGGCCAGTGGTTTGAAATTCAGGTAGTCGCGGATGGCGGTTTCCACAAAGCTTAACCTTTCCTCCTCGTCGCGGGACAGCAGCAGCAAACCGCGTACCGCGTGGAACTTCAGGGCCGGCGGGGCGTGATTGAGGGCCTGGACGTCGACGTTCACGCCCGTAAGACGGCCGAGGTCGAAGCCTACGTCGAGCACGCGGTCGAGCACCTCCTCGCGGCCGAGGGCGGGGTCAAAGAAGATCCCCACGTCGAGGTCCCGCACGGGAACGTCGTCCAGGAAGGAGCCGTACAGATAAGCGAAGCGCACCTCCGGAAGTCCTTCCAGGAAACTCCGCAGGACCGCCACGAAACGGTCCCTGTCCTCCGGTGAAAGGGACACCCTCCGGGCCGAGAAATCCGGCATTTCGGGCACTTCCGGCTTCCCGACGGTCATGCGGTCACACCCCGATACGGCAGTGGCCGTACACGTCTCGTGCGTCTCACCCCGGAGCCGGGTTCCGCGGGCCGCGCGGTCGCCATGCACCCGCGGCTCATTCGGTCTCGCCCCGGGTACCGGCCACCAGGGCGGCAATGGCCTCGAGATAGGCATCGAGGTCCGCGAGGTCGGAACCCATGATCCGCCACATGCGCCGATCGTCCACCTTATTGTAACCGTGGACCAGCAGATTCCGGAATCCGGCCATCCGGCCCAGGCGCCGGGCCAGGGCGGGCTCGATTATACCGCCTTCGGCCAGGAGCGCGAAGCTCTCCGCGTAGCTGCCGGGGGCCTTGCGCAGCAGCCGCGCGCAGATGTGGGTGGCGATGGCGGTGGCGGCCTCCACCATCACGATGAAACAGTACCGTGCGGCCCGGATGGCCTCTTTACTGGCCAGGAAGCGACCCTCGTCCCACCGCGCGTACTCCCTCAGGGCCTCCAGGGACTCGCGAATGTCGGCCATCTTGTCGTTGAGCCGCGCCACATCGAGCTGCGACATCTGGCCCGCCCCCTTCTGCCCCCATGCTAACGTAAGCAGATGGTGGCGTCAATAGCGTCCCGTCCGGCGCGTCCGTCCGGAGGGGCGGCACCCAACGGGGTTTAATGAGCGACCCCTTTCCATTCCCTTTCTCGCTCTCCGGTGACTTTGTCCCGCGAGCGACCGCACCGGACCCCGGTATTCCAGCCTCGTTTTCGGAGTCCTCCTCTCCCCCCTTCCACTTTCAGACGCGGATTTGCGGTTTTCAGACCTCAAACTGCGGTTTTTGGACGGAAATGGTAGACAGGACCGAAAATTGCCTCTAAGATGGGATCCAGAACCGGCGCGTACCGCGCGGTTTTGTACTAACGTTTGAACTACGAGTTAATCCAAGAGGGGGGCGGCTCGTGACCCTGCAGCAGGCGGCCGCCGCGCTGGCCTCGTAC